>TARA_R100000306_G_scaffold46671_2_pt1 | contig 90482 bp, 72 predicted proteins | sample TARA_R100000306 | Tara Oceans TARA_R100000306 (sample SAMEA2620824) | marine metagenome | biome: marine biome (ENVO:00000447); feature: mesopelagic zone (ENVO:00000213); material: "saline water (ENVO:00002010), including plankton (ENVO:xxxxxxxx)" | depth 1000 m | reverse complement strand
AAAAAAAAAAAAAAAAACGGCTCCCAAAAAATTGAGAACCGTTCTATTATTTATTTTAGTCGATATTATTTCAACTTTTTCTTCACCGCTACTTCCTGGAAGCCTTCGATGATATCATTAACTTGAATATCGTTGTAATTCTTGATCTGGATACCACAATCGTAGCCTTTCGCCACTTCTTTCACGTCGTCTTTGAAACGTTTTAGCGATTCTAATTCTCCAGTGAACACGACAACCCCTTCGCGAATTAAACGAATACCGTTGTTTCGAATAATTTTTCCGCTGGTTACCATACAACCTGCAATAGTTCCCACTTTCGAAATCTTGAAAGTTTCGCGTATTTCCGCAGTACCGGTAATCTCTTCTTTCATCTCTGGAGACAACATACCTTCCATCGCATCTTTCAGGTCGTTGATCGCCGCGTAAATAATAGAATAGGTTCGGATATCGATTTCTTCCTTGTCGGCTATCTGTCGTGCGTTCCCCATTGGGCGCACGTTAAACCCAATAATGATCGCGTCAGAAGCAGATGCTAATAACACATCGCTTTCAGTAATAGGTCCAACTGCTTTATGTATAATGTTTACTTGAATTTCGTCTGTAGACAATTTCTGGAACGAATCTGTCAAGGCTTCTACCGAACCATCTACATCCCCTTTCAGGATAATATTCAATTCTTTAAAGTCGCCTAATGCTATTCGGCGTCCAATTTCATCTAATGTAATGTGACGCTGCGTTCTAACAGATTGCTCACGTTGCAATTGGGTACGTTTGGTCGCAATATCTTTGGCTTCACGCTCATCTTCAAACACATTAAACTTGTCTCCAGCCTGTGGCGCACCATCAAGACCAAGAATCGAAACAGGGGTTGACGGACCTGCCTGCTTAATGTTCTTACCACGCTCATCCTGCATCGCCTTAATTTTACCGCTATGCTGGCCAGCCAACACATAATCTCCAATTTCAAGTGTACCTCCCTGCACCAAAATGGTAGAAACATATCCACGACCTTTGTCAAGGAATGCTTCTACTACGGTACCGTTGGCCTGTCTATCAGGATTTGCCTTCAGCTCTAACAATTCGGCTTCTAACAATACTTTTTCGAGCAGTTCTTTTACGCCCTCACCCGTTTTAGCTGAAATATCATGGGACTGGATTTTTCCTCCCCAATCTTCTACTAAAAGGTTCATTTGTGCCAAACCTTCTTTAATCTTATCGGGGTTTGCCGTTGGCTTATCAATTTTGTTGATAGCGAACACGATTGGAACACCCGCAGCTTGCGCATGACTGATTGCTTCTTTTGTTTGCGGCATGATATCGTCGTCTGCCGCCACTACGATAATTGCAAGGTCGGTAACTTGGGCACCCCTTGCACGCATGGCCGTAAACGCTTCGTGACCAGGTGTATCTAGGAACGCTATTTTTTGTCCGTTTTCTAACTGAACTCCGTAAGCACCAATGTGCTGTGTAATTCCACCACTTTCACCAGCAATTACATTCTCTTCACGAATATAATCTAGCAGCGATGTTTTACCGTGGTCTACGTGACCCATTACCGTTACGATAGGCGCTCTTGGCTCTAAATCTTCTGGTGCATCTTCATCTTCAAATTTAGACTCTTCAATATCTGCTGTTACGAATTCAACTTCATAACCAAATTCTTCAGCAACAATGCTCAACGTTTCTGCATCGAGTCGTTGGTTCATGGTTACCATCATCCCTAGCGACATACAAGCCGAAATAACGTTGGTAACGGGAACATCCATCATGGTAGCAACTTCACTTACCGTAACAAATTCGGTTACTTTCAGCAACTTGCTATCTAATTCTTGCTGTGCGAGTTCGTCTTCAGACTTTTGGCGGTGGCTATCTCGTTTTTCACGACGGTATTTTGCACCTTTTCCTTTAGACGATTTCCCTTGTAATTTTTCTAGGGTTTCGCGTACTTGTTTTTGGATTTCTTCTTCGGTAGGCTCTTCTTTAGGAGTATTAGAACGCCCTCTGCCTTTACCTCGGTTATTGCTGTACCCACCACTTGTGCCTGGGCCCTTGCTAATTCGTCTTCTACGCCCTCTTTTTTCTTTGTCGTCTGATTTAGCAGGTTTTTTCTTCTCCGGTTTTTTAAACTGGGAAAGATCAATCTTCTTACCTGTAAAGTTAGGACCGTCTAATTTTTTGTAATTGGTCTCTACAACATCATTGCCCAGACTCGCTTCACCAGCTTCTTCTGTTTTGGCTTCCTCCTTTTTGGCAACTTCTTTTTTCGGTGCTTCTTCTGCGGCTGCTTCTTTCGCAGCTGTTTCTTTCTTCTTTTCTGGAGCTTTTTCCTCTTTCTTTTCAGCAACAGCTGGCGCAGGTTCTTCTTTCACAGGAGCTGCTTTCGCTGGCTCCTCCTTCTTCACCACCTCTTCTTCTTTTTCTGCTTCGGCTGGAGCAGGCTTCTTTTCTTTTACAACCTTGCCCTTTTTATCTAAGTCGATTTTACCAACTTGCTTTAAGCCTTCAATTTTGGCTTCGGCTTTTACGACCTTTTTGGCTTCGGCTTTTTGTTCTTTTTCTTCTAGCTCGCGTTCGCGTTCTAGGCGCAACTCTTCTTTCTCTTTACGCTTTTCTTCACCTACTTCTTTAGAAGCAACTTTCTTACTTTTATCTGTCTGAAATTCTTCAAATAGCGCTTCGTATTCTTCACCAGAGATCTTGGTGGTAGGACGTGCCTCCACCTCATAACCCTTGGAACCTAAAAATTCCACGGCACGATCTAGCGAGATATTGAATTCGCGCAATACTTTGCTCAGCCTCATTGTTTTTGTTTCAGCCATAAAAATGCTTCCTTTTTTCTAAAGTGTTGTAAAAGTAGTTAAAATGTATGCTCCTTAAAAACTACTCTTCAAATTCTTCTTTTAATATATTCACAACCTCTTGGATGGTTTCCTCTTCAAGGTCTGTACGTTTTACAAGATCTTTTACGTCGTGTTCTAGGACACTCTTAGCCGTATCTAGACCTATCTTTTTGAATTCATCGATGATCCACTCTTCGATTTCATCAGAAAATTCTTTTAATTCTACGTCTTCTTCAGCTCCTTCTCTCAACACGTCAATTTCATAACCTGTGAGTTGCCCAGCAAGACGAATGTTATGCCCCCCACGGCCAATGGCCTTAGACACCTCTTCAGGTTTCAAGATCACCTCAGCGCGTTTGGTTTCTTCATCAATTTTAATTGAAGTAACACGCGCCGGACTTAGGGCACGGGTGATGAACAGATTTAAATTGCTTGTCCAATTAATTACATCAATGTTTTCATTCCCCAATTCACGAACAATCCCGTGAATACGGCTTCCTTTCATCCCTACACAAGCTCCTACCGGATCGATACGATCGTCATAACTGTCTACAGCAACTTTTGCCTTTTCGCCAGGAATACGCACCACTTTTTTAACGGTGATAAGCCCGTCAAACACTTCTGGGATTTCTTGTTCGAACAATTTCTCAAGGAATACAGGATTTGCTCGCGACATAATAATTGCCGGCTTGTTTCCCTTTAGCTCAACGCTTTCAATAATACCACGTACGTTATCCCCTTTTCTGAAAAAATCTGATGGGATTTGCTTGTCCTTCGGAAGGATAATCTCATTGCCTTCATCATCTAACAAGATTACAGCTCTATGACGAATATGGTGTACTTCTGCCGTATAAATTTCACCTTCAAGATCTTTAAATTGCTTATAGATGATGGTGTTGTCATGCTCATGAATTTTTGAAATCAAGTTTTGGCGCAATGCTAAAATAGAACGACGTCCCAACTGCATCAACTTCACTTCTTCAGATACATCTTCACCTACCTCAAAGTCATCTTCAATCTTACGGGCTTCACTCAATGAAATCTCCTCATTCGGATCTTCAACTTCGCCATCTGCCACCACCACTCGGTTTCTCCAAATCTCTAAATCTCCCTTATCTGGGTTTACGATGATATCGAAATTATCATCACTTCCAAATTTCTTTTTCAAAGCATTTCTAAAGACTTCTTCTAGTATCGCCATGAGCGTTACTCTGTCTATCTGTTTGTCGTCTTTAAATTCAGAAAACGAATCGATTAATGCTAAATTTTCCATGGCATTTTAATTAAATTTTATCATCACTTTTGCTTCAACAATATCGTTGTAGGGCAATACAGCCTCTTTTTGAACGGTCACTTTTCCTTTTCCCACTGGCTTCGGCTCGCGTGCTTTCCACTTTAAGGTCACCGAGTCATCAGTAACTGCTACCAATTCACCTTCTATCGTTTCTTCTGCCGTCTTCACCTGAAGGTTTCTGCCAATATTTTTTTTATACTGTCGTACTAACGACAATGGTTCAGAAACTCCAGCCGAGTGTACTTCGAGTGAAAAATCTTGCTCTTCACGGTCTAAGTTATGCTCAATGGCGCGGCTCACGTCAATGCAGTCTTGCACCGAAACCCCTTGGTCTCCATCTAACACCACACGTATTTGATTGGCTTCTGAAATGGAAAGGTCGATCAAGAACAGGGACGGCTTTTCGGCTAAGGCCTGGTTCAATAATTCTTCAACTTTTTTTCGCATTGAATTTAGGCTATAAAAAGAGGGGACTTTTGGTGTCCCCTCTACTTGTTGCGTATCAAATTCGCTGCAAATATACTATATTTTTCAGAATTAAAAAAAATAAGGGCACCGATTAATTTTTGTATCTTCCTGATAGCTAATCTTCCAAAAAACCACTAGTAATATGAAACGCATCCTCGTCCCTACAGATTTCTCGCCACAGGCAGAAAACGCCCTAAAAGTTGCAGCACAAATTGCGGTAAAAAACAAAGCAGAGATTTATTTAGAACACTCATTAGACCTTCCATCGCATTTGGCTGTTGGAGGCAGCGGTAGTGCCAAACCAGAATCACTATATTTTATTCGGTTGGCCGAGAAAAATTTTACAGAATTGCTGAAACGCGAATATCTTTTTGATATTGATGTACACGAAGCCATTGGTCATGATGAAATTTACAACGATGTTAAATTAGCGGTGAAAGAAAAAGAAATAGACCTCATTGTGATGGGCTCGCACGGTACCAGTGGTTTTAAAGAAATGTTTATTGGCAGCAATGCCGAAAAAGTGGTGCGTACTTCAGAGATACCTGTTTTGGTGATTAAAAATGAGCATGATATTTTTGATGTTAAAGACTTTGTATTTGCTACAGATTTTAGTGAAGAATGCAGAAAACCCTTCGCAAGTGCGCAGAAATTCGCAAAAGATGTGGGCGCTAAAATTCACTTGCTATATGTGAACACCCCAAGCGATTTCAGAACCAGTGAAGACGCAGACCAGATTATGAAGAAATTTTTAACAGGTATGGGCGCCGAAAATTATAGTTTGAATATTTATAATGACACGAGTGTAGAAAAAGGAATTCTAGGCTTTGCCAAAAAAATTGGAGCCCAACTTATTGGCATGAGCACCCACGGTAGAAAGGGGCTTTCGCACTTTTTTAATGGTAGCGTGAGTGAAGATTTAGTGAACCATGCTAACATGCCCGTCATCACCTTTAAAATTTAATTACCATATGAGCGTTATTAAAGGCAACAAACCCCATTTTCTTATGCACGTTGCCACCATTGCTACTGTATGCCTCATAATTGGCTGCGGGGCACCCCAAAAAAAATCGAAGACCATCATTGGCCCCCCAATTGAAGACGACACGATTATAAATATTCCACAGGAAGAACTTCCTGTCATTGAAGAACCAAAAATCCCGAAAGGTGCTGTAGTAGCAAATTATAGGGCAGAGACCACCCCCTTTTACGCAATTGTAGAAAAAGTAGATAAACGCCGTGGCACTACAACCATTGCTTTTGAAAGGCCAGAAGTACCGTCTATTGTCATTCCAGACACTTATGGAGCTACACTTACATCCCTTCGTTTTGATGAATTTGACAGGGATTTACTTTTAGTGAAAAGCAAACTGAAAGACCCTGTGTTTACAAAATATCATTTGTACGTGTTGCGGAATAATCGTTGGAAATTAGTCGTAAACGGATTTTCAATCCATAAAGACAATAATCCTGAAAGTTTAAAACCAATCATTGTAGATCCCGAAAATCCGAAAAAAATGAAGCGTTATTATTCGGTATTCGATTTAGATGAGAACAGCGAACTCGGATATACTTGGCGGCTACTGCAAGAAAGCGTTCCTATTCTAAACAGATAATCACTTAAAAATTTCTCTGTAATCCATAAGCACTCCGCGTAAGGTTACTTCACCATATTTGCCCAAACCCTTGTTTCTAAGTCCGAGGTCATCACGCATTTCGTAAATCACCTTGGCTAGTTTTTCCATATTAGTCCGTTCGTTTTGTGGTAGTCCAAAATATACGATGTCGAATAAATATTGCCGGTACGCTCCAAACGCGTTGATAACATCTGGCGACGCATACAACATATAATCAACATAAAAATCGTACATCTTTGCATCCAAGTCGGCGATGTTTTCTTGCTTTATGGCCATGATACGCTGTAAAAATGCTTCTTTAGAAATCATCTCCTGCGTTCCCATGGCTTCCTGTTGCACCTTCTTTACCGCAGCTCCTGTTTCCTTAAAGTCGTCAACCACCATGGTAATAAATTTTTTGTAAACATCACGTCTAGCAGTATTTACAGGAGCCTGCAATTCCTTTTTCTTATCGTACGCATAACGAACTAAAAAACCGATACCCCCTGCTGCTAGCGGAATCATCAGTTTGTACCATTCAAAATCGATGACCATAACTGTTTAAATAAAGTTAGTACTGGGGGGAGCACTCTAAAGATAGTCGTTTTAGAGAAGCAACCAACAGATTCAGTGTGCGAAAAATCTGTAACGTGCTTACCTTCGGTCGATTAGCTGAATTCGCTTTCTGCTCATCTTCGGAAATTGGAGTTCATCGATGCGGTCTTCGGTGGTAAAAACAATTTTCGGACTCACACGAAGTTTTGCCCTAAAATGGTCTTTGATCTGTTCTTTAAAGGCTTCAGAAATATCATCTGAAACAACCTTTAATACTATTTCGTCAGTACCTACTTCATTATGTGAAACTTCAATCACAAAACTTAGAATCTGGTCAAAATCACCGAGCACATCGTACATTGCAGGCGGATAGAGCGTGGTACCTTTGTATTTAATCATGTGTTGTTTTCGGCCCATAACAGCTCCCAAACGCAAGGTGTTCCTTCCGCAGTTACAAGCATCATAATGCGCCCGCACGATATCACCCGTTCTAAACCGAACCAAAGGCAATGCCTGTACACCCAAGGTCGTAATCACCAATTCTCCTTCATCGCCATTCGCGACAGGCTCATTCTGTTCGTCTAAAATTTCAGCAATGATACGTTCCGGCTGTAGATGCCCCCCTAAATGGTGTTCACATTCTGTAAAAGCAGTTTGCATTTCAGTAGAAGCGTAGGTAGTATACAAACCGATATCCCAATCGCTAGTAATTTTACTGCCCAAAGTATTCAATTCAAAATCAGGATTTCGTACAGGTTCCCCAATACAGATGGCAGCGGTTACACTGGTAGACGCCATATCAATACCATGGGTTTTGGCATAATTGATCAATTTTAACAAGAAGGATGGAACACAAATAATATAGGTAGGTTGAAATTTTAGAATAGAATCCCATTGCAGTTCTGGCACTCCTGAACCCACCCGAATCACCGAAGCACCTATTTGTCGCAACCCCATAAAGTAAGCAAGTCCGGCCATAAAACGCCGGTCTATGGTAGTCATGAGCTGCACAGTATCTTCTTTGGAAATTCCCGCACATGTTAATGCTTGCGCTTCATTGGCAGCAAGGCGGTTTAAATCTGCTTCGGTGAGACCAATTGCCACCGGACTTCCCAACGTTCCCGACGTGGTTACATAATCGATGATTTCCGTTTTCGGAACACAGAAAAAAGCGTCGTTGTGTTGTTGCAGATCATCTTTTGTGGTAAACGGAAGTTTCCGCAGGTCTTCTAGCGATTGAATATCTGAACTAGAAACCCCAGCTTCGGCAAAGACTTTTTTATAATAAGGCGACTTTTCCAAGACGTAATTGAGTGTTTCTTTCAATTGTTCTGTTTGAAATTTGGAAATAGAAGCTACCGATTGTTTCGCTAATACTGTCATTACTTTGCTTTACGGGTTGCTTTTCTAAGGTATTTTGCAACCAATTGCGTTTCGTCATGCGAAGGTATTTCTTTTTGTGATGCCAGCCTCAGATACCGCAAAGCTTCTCGGTATTTCCCAACTTCATATAGATACCGCCCTGCTAGATAATGCGCTTTCCAATAATCTGGGTTGAGTTCTACCAGCTTTTCTACGTTTTTACTCGCTGTAAACGTTTCCGCAGCCAAATGGGCTTCCACCCCCGCTTCTAGTCTTCGGTAGGCTTCGTAATTTTTATAAGCTTCCGTTTTCAGAAATGGCGATGCGGGAATGGATTCTTTCTCTTCGGAAAGCGATATTGTTTTGGGTTTTTCAGCAGCATAGAAAATTTCATCCAAATCGTACATTACAAAAGCACCCATTTGATAGGGGTTCGCAGACACCCACACTTTGTTATCTTCAGGTTGAAACACAATTCCATGGTGTGCGAGTAATTGATTCAACGCCTTTTCATTTCCGAAGCCAATCGCTTCGTTGTTCAATCCGTTGCGGTTTCTCAGGATAGCTACAGCTTCTGTCGGATTCACTTTTTCTTCAGCCGCCAGCAATTCTGCCATTCTATCAAAGCGGTAAGCGGTATGGCTTTCTTCAATTGTTTTGCTGTTTCTTCGGTCTGTTTTATACGCTTCACTCTGAAAATGGTTGGCACAGATTAATTGCGAGCTGTTTTCCACTTCAAAAACACCAAAATTGTTGGGCGATACCTCAATGAGCGCTGCTTTTCCGTCGTTAACGCTCCCCACCAAAATCGATTCGCTAACAAATACCTTCCGATTTTTGGCAATCGCCACTGCCTCAGCGATGGTAGCTGCATATTGTAAAATCTCTCTAGTCACGATAGAAATAGGCGTTTTTGCCACCAGCGGAACTTTCGATTTACCTGCATTTATAGTCACCGTAAGTCCTTGGTCATTCATCCCCGACACCACACCAATAAAGCCACCCCAAGTTACACTCATAAAATTATGGCCTTGGTCTGGTTTTACAAAGGCGACGATTTTCTCTTGGGCAAAATCATCGCCAGCATAGAAATCGAAGTTACGGCCCAACAACAGCTTTCCATCTTCACTTTTGTCGTCCCACACCGCAAAACTGGTGCAGCCCACCAACATCAAATCTTGTAAAGCATGACCAATATCGTGGGCACCGTGCAAATACAGCGACCGTAAATAAGGCGGTGCCAAGTTGTTGAATTCATCAGACCCCGCCCGTGACACGCCATAAATTTCAACTTTGTATTCTTCTGGAATGTGTTTGTGGAGTTTTCGGTTGTACCATTTTAAAAATTTGGAAAGAAATTTTTGTTGGCCTTCTGAGGGTACCAAACTCTTTACCTTTTCCAAAAAAACGCGTTCTTGCCTGTAATACAAGTCTTCTGTTAAACTTCCATTGGCCAGGCCCCGTTCTAGGGGGTTTCCTTCTAAATACAATTCCCAAAGGCCGTATTTATTTTTAAGGAGCGAATTCTTCCCTTGCGTGAAGGTGCTATCGTTAACGGTATGTTTTTCTGGTAGTGCCACCGTATATGCCGAAATATCTGGGCGGTCTTGTAATGATTTTTGTATTCCGCAAGAAGTAAAACCTGCAACTATAAGCATTGCACCAAATACCACGTAACATCGCCTCATCAAAACATCCACTTCAGCTGCCATATTTCTTATTTACGTCTTTTAGCACCTTTTCTTCTTTCCAGTCGGTCCATTTTTCGCCCCGAATACGGCGCATGATATTTTCAAAATTCCGCATAAACAGTAAATTGCTGAAAAGTTTTGCCAACCGCTTCGGTTTGCGCGGAAATGCCCGAAGTGTAATCGAAAAACCAGCGTCTTCGTAGGTAATGTAATGCCAATAACCGCTGGGCATATAGAGCGCATCGCCGTGTTTCATTTCTACTGAAATTCCCGTTGCTTTTCGCAACGCCGGATATGTTTCAAAATCGGGTGCATCCATATCTATCGTTTCTAAGTTGTGAACGGTATACGGAACTTTATAGAGAAACTTCGATTGGTCTGGTGGGAAAAGCGTCACTTTTTTGGTACCGTGAAAATGCACATGGAGCAAATCTGCCAAATCCATATCGTAGTGTGCCAGAACTTTTCCGCCCTTGCTTCCGAAGAACATTACGGGCAACTTCTTAAAAAACGGGAGCCCAATATCTGGATAGTAAAAATCTTTGGTCAGCGCAGGCATTTTCTGTAACACATTGTAAAAAAACATGCGCAGTTCTGTGGGGCCACTTTTTAGCAATTCGATATAATCGAACAACTTCATTTCCTTTGCAGGTACTACCGATTTTTTATGCCCTTTGGTGGGCACGTTATTGTACAGCGGCACAACTTGATCTCCAGCTAGGCTCTGGATATATGCTAAATCCCATTTTTTGTACGCGGGCCAATCGCGCGTAAGGTTTTTGATGAGTACTGGGCGTTGCGGCTTGTAATATTTCGTTACAAAATCTGCTTTACGAATCGTTTCTACAACGTCAACGGGTATGGTTTTTATATTTTTCACAATGTACCTTCCTTTTTCCCTTTAAAAATAAGCAAACGATATAACAATGGCTGCACGGTAAACGAGATAAGCACAGCTGTAAAAATACCCACCACGGCAACCACCGAAATAGAGTACAATGCCGGATGTTTCGCAAAAATAAGTACGCCCACACCCAAAATGGTAGTTAACACCGAAAGTAGGATAGACGTTTTGTGCGAGTGCAATAGTTGTGTTTTATCCTTCCTGTGTTGTAACCCACTGGTCATAAAAATGCTATAGTCTACCCCCAACCCAAAAATAAAGGTCGCAATCATAATATTAAACACATTAAATTCGAGTCCGAAAACGCCCATGACACCCATAGTAATAAACCAAGTGAGTACAATGGGGACCACCGTAACTAACGTCAGTTTTAAGTTACGGTAGCAGGCAAAAAGCAAAACTAAAACTGCCAAAAAGCTATATAAAATTAACCGATTAAATTGTTCTTTGAGCGATCCCAACAGCGACTCGTTCAACGCTAAGCGATCTATAACAATTGCGTTTGTGCTAGTTGCAAATGCTTCTTTAAGGGGTACTACTTGTGCTTCGGAAACTTTCACCATTGAGGTGACCGTTGTGAGTTGGTCACTTTCGGCAATAAAATCCTGTATGGGCACTACCCCTAAATCTTCGAAAGTTTCAAGATTTATTGGTTCAAACGGAAAGTGAAGGCTTTCAAAAAAACCTTGAAACGAATTTGGCTTAAAGCCGTACACCGCTCCACTCCTATCCAGCATGGTTTGCAAGCTATCTACCCTAGTTTGTGTCCAGAAGTTGGTCCACCGATCTATTTTTTCAACCTGTAAACTTTCCGAAGGAATCACTCCGCCAATATTTGTAAACTGTATCACTTCTTGTTGCTGCGCCAAGGTTGTAAGCTTTTGGAATATCACATCGTTCGCAGCCAAGGCTGCTTCCATGTTTTCTCCCGTTGCAACCACGTACACCGACTTCGCCTGGGTATTAATGAGCGCGTCCAGCTCTTTTTCGGCTTTCTCGAGATGGTCAGGGATATAATTTAACTTTGAAAGGTCTTTATTGAATTGTACGTTCTGAAACGTAAAAAAACTAGCTATAAAAACCAATATAAGTCCGCCCATTAGCACCTTGTTTTTATGAAACGGATACTGTGAAACAGCATCGATAGCAGAAACTGCCACTTTTCCTTTAGTTTTGGTATTATAGACCTGCGGGATAAATACCAAGGCAAACAGAGACGCCCCCAAAACACTTATTGCCGCAAATATCCCCAAATCCTGAAGTGCTGTAGAATCTATAAAGAGCAAGCATAAAAATGCCAGGGCTGTGCTACAGCTGCTCATGAGCATAGGATTTACAACCGCTTTGTATAACGCTTGTGGCGTAGCCCCATTTCTGATGTGGGTTAGGATATGTAATGAATAATCGAGGGTAACCCCCAACAATACCGAACCAATACCTAGCGAAATCACTGAAATTTCACCCCGGAATACCGCTAAAAAAGAAAGTGCCAGTAACGCCCCAAAAATAGTAGGTGTAAACAATACGAGAGGGATGGTCGCTTTCTTATAAAAAAAGATAAATACGATTAAAAGTACAATTACAGAAATCCCTACCGTGTATTGAATATCTACTTTTATCTGTTGGGCATTGGCAACCGCTATGGGTATTCCCCCATAGCTGGTAACGCTGGCCTTCCCGTCGTACTGCTCATTTAATTGGTCTTGCAATGCGTTCAGCTGTTCCACAAAAGCGTTGTTCGCTGCCGTTTCGGAGCTGCTATACTTCGGACTTATAAAAAGTAACAAATGCTGTTCATCTTTACTCACCAGAAATCCGTGCTTTAACTCAAATGCATCATTGGCGTTAAACGCTCGTAATTGTTCAAGACCCAGAAATGTAATCCCTAAGGGGTCTCGCGCAATAATGCGTTTTGCCAATATTCCTGTGGGTGATATAAGCGTTTCATAATTAGTTTTGGTACGATTCGCAATGCTGTCGGGATCGAGTTGTCTGGCAATGATGGAGAAATCATTTTCATCAAGGAATAACGGCAGATGTTCATATACAAAATCGAGTACGTCCAAAGCGGCATCCTCTTCAATGGCACCTTGTATCTCCTTAATATATTCAGTAAAGTTATTTTCTAGACTATCGCTTATCGCTCGGCCTAGAACGGTTACGTCTTCTAAAGTGCCATTTTCAGATTTTTGCACGTGGATTAGTACTTTATCTGAAAATTTCGCGGTTTCCAATACCTGCTGAAGGTGTTCATTTTGCAGCGTGCGAGGTATCAGCTTCGCGATGTCTTCTTCAAACGAAATACGCGAAGTTGTAAATCCTAAAGCACCAAATAGCAGCATGAATCCGAGCCAAAAAAGTAATTTTTGACTTTTCAAAAAATGGTATGTTTTAAGAAACATATTAGGCATCTACAACCTGTTTATTGGGTTCAAATAGTTTCAGCATTAAATATCCAACAATCCCAAACACAATAGCCGAAGTTACAGATAGCACGATACTTCCAACGAGGTAACTTTCCAGATGTTTAATGGCATCGAAATCTGATAATTCAGCCATCGAAAACGAGGAGCTTTCGCCTAACACAAAATTTCCCGTACGCACGCTAGCCCACAATACAAAAGGAATAAATGGTGGTAAACTGATATTACTGAAGGCAAAGGCTATTACTTTGTTGAGCCGAAAAAAAATTGCTAAAAAAATAACGATCACCGTATGGAAGCCCCACAAAGGAGACAATCCCAAAAAAACACCCAGCGCAATAGAGAGTGCTTTCTTTTTACTACTATCTCCACTGCTGAGAAAATCTTCTACAAAGAATTTTTTAAATCCTTTTTTTTTTAATTGCCGAAAGAAATCACGCGGAATGATATAGAAACCTTTTACAATCAAAAAACCAATGATAAGCACAACGATTCGCGCAATATCCATAAAAGGTCGAAAATGCGAAACGCGATCTTTTGGATACAGCACCTTAATAGGAATATTCATCACACGTATGCCTCTCCAGTGTGAACGCACAATCACTTCGGTTTCAAATTCAAATTTGCTCGTCCAACGTAAAAACCTAATTTTCTGTAGCGCTTTAATCGGGTATAACCGAAAGCCCGACTGGGTGTCGGTTAATTGCAAGCCAGTAACACTGCGCACCCAAAATCCAGAAACGCGATTTCCTTTGGCACTCGTTGCGAGCACATCAGCTTCATTCATATTTCGATCGCCAATAATGAACAAGTTTTTGTCTTCAGATTTCTCAAGGGCCGTTATAAAAGCAGGCAAATCGTCTGGAAAATGTTGGCCATCGGTATCTAGGGTGATTGCGCGTTCATAACCCATTTCTAAGGCTTTTTTAAAACCTTTTTTTAGGGCATTTCCCTTTCCTTTGTTTTTAGGAAGATGAAGTATGGTGATCGTTTGGTAATTTACCAACAATTCTTCGGTAAGGTCTGTAGAACCGTCGTTTACAAGAATAATGGCTTCGGTATATGTCAAAACACCGTCCAGAATTTTGGGAAGGGTTATTTCGTTATTGTAGGTAGCCATGACCACACAGCATTTTAATTGCTGCATTCGGCTAGATATGGATTCTGTTTCTTTCAACTACTAATTTTCAATAAGGCACAATGTAACGACGGCAGTGTGTTATTTCGATTGAATCTGATAGGTAATCGTGCAATTCATTACCGGCGTTTCGTCTACAAAAGTAGTGCTATTTTTAACTTTTAAAAGGTCTTTGTCTTGTTGAAATGCTAGATTGAAAACCAAGGTGTTATGTTGTTGGGGAGCTACCAAATTGATAAACTTTACACGTTGGGCAGCTTTCATGAAAAGTGATTTTTTGAAATGCGATGCTGAAAGTTCCTTAATAATTTGCAGCATGGCCACTCCGGGTAAGACGGGGTGATCTGGGAAATGTCCTTTAAAGATTTTATGATTTGCATTCAGCTGAAGTTGCACCTGCAACGTATTTGCATCTGGCGATTGGCGATTGGTGATGGTATAAAAATCTTTTAAATCCATGCAAACATTTTGAATTGCCTTGTCTATTAAAATTGAATCGTTCCCGTTGGCTTACATTTCAAAAGCCTTTGCAGGAATATCAATATTGGTTTTTCTATTGCTGAAGGTAATGGTGGTATAATCTGCATTTGGCTCAATTAATTTTACCTGAATTACTTGCCCCGTAGTTTTTTCAAACAACAACTCGAACGATGCTATAAAGCGTTTCAACCGTTTTTCTTTTGGAAAAAATTGAACCAAATAGTTATTGTTTTGTATAAAATAAGCGATTTCAAATTGATCTTCATCAAACATATCTCCTTTTATACTGTTCACGATAAGCGCATTAAAGCTACGGAATAGCCTATTGCCACTTAATTTGATTTCTTCCTTTCTCCCTTCATTATTTACGAAGAGCATTTCTTCTTTAAACACCACTTTGTAATCGTTGGGTGTTTTGTATTGCCATAAAATATTATCTGGTGCAACAAAAGCTAATCTTCCTTTTGAAGTCACTTCGTTATCTAACATATCGATATGCTTCACCTGCTCAAAATCACTTTGTATGGTACGTGTTTTTGCTGCCTGTTTTTGCACTGTGGTTTTTAATTCATCCTGTTGCGTTTTGGACAGTGCAGTTTGTGACCAAGATACTGTTGCGACAAAAACCACAACAACTAAAAATATATAGAACGGTTTATTTTTCATCGAGCAATCGGTTTATAGTAACAGCTTTGTAATTGTTCTCATGTAAAAATAACAACAAACGTTCCAAAATAAATGGAATACGCGCGTGGGTATCGTGCAACAATACCACCGATCCTGGTTTTAGTTTCCGTTTAATATGGCGCAAGATGGCCCATTTATGTTTAATGGAAGTATCGTAGGGCCGAATGCTCCAACCGATGACGGTATGTGAAGTAAAGCTAATCGCTTTTGCTAGGTGCGGACTCGTAACACCAAACGGCGGACGAAAATAAGCTGGTTTTTTCACGCCAAATGATTCAATAAGCGTGTCGGTTTGCTCCAATTCGTTAATCCAACACTTCGTACCGTTAAATCCGATCGTATTTTTATGTGAATAGCTATGGTTTCCAATGGTATGGCCTTCTTCTACAATCTTTTTAAAAATGTCTGGATAGCGCTCAATATTTTTCCCGATGCAGAAAAAAGTCGCCCTAATTTGGTATTTCCGTAACAACAACAAAACTTGCTCTGTATACACTGGGTGTGGGCCGTCGTCGAATGTAAGCGCTACGTAAGGTTTATTTGTGATTTTATTGGCTGTGAAAGTTGGGACAAAAAACCGAAATTTCATCCAAAACGACCCAAAAATTATAATAATAAGGTAGCTAATAATAACATAAAAAAACACCCAGCCTGAAAAGTAAAAAAATAAGCTCCCTACCATTAATAGTAAGAGAATCGCAATATAAGCTATGGTAGTATTCTTAAAATTTAGCATCTTGAAACAATGATTACACTGTGATTTCTACCATCTTCTTGATTGTAAATAAGAATGTTTTTTCTATCTGAAACGGTATTCTTTTCGCCTATTAGCTGAACCGCAAACCAAACGGCGAATCCTATTGAAGTATTATATTGACCTGCATATTTTTTAAAGTAAATCTGTGTTGTCTGCTTCGGAAAGGCGTCTGAAACAGCTTTATAATACACATCGCTTTCAGCACCTGTAGTGCCTAAAATTAGGGTGTCTATGTCTTCTTCCGAAAGACCGTTTTCTTTTAACAAACTGCCCACCCTGTTTGAAATCTCTGCAACAGAAACCTCTCTACACGTGTTCATAGCGCGTAACAAAACTTGGGCGTTTCCCATTTCCGAAGAAACCACAAAAAAACTAGCTCCCTCGCTCATCGGAATCTTGCTTGCCGGTGTTTCCTTTTCGGCTAGCATCTTTACATAATTGACGAACTCTGTACCCAATTCGTCTACACCGCCCACTACTATTTTTGCGTCTGCTTTATCTTCCAACAGCAAACTCGCATCAAGTAAGGCGCTTTCAAAAGAAAGCGAACCGTGTACATAGGTATTATTGTATGCCTTACAGCCCAACCCAAGCGCAATTTGCGCCCCAACCGTATTATGGGTAGATTGAATAAATGCCGTAGGAGGCACAAACTGCTCGTTGCTTTCTAGCAGCGCGTTCAGGAACTTTTCTGTATCCTGCATACAACCCAAGCCACTGCCCGTTAAGATAGCATCTGGCTGGGTTATTTGTGCTTTTTCTAACGCCACATTGGCGGCAACAACGCCCATTTTCACCGCTGGAGCCATACGTCTGGCAGCTGCTAGAGGAATGTAATTTCGGTACGCTGGATGCTTTGCAGCTACGGTAGATGCTGTAGTGTTAAGTGCCTCCATTTCTCCTTCGGCAAAAGAATTTTGAGCCGAAATACACACTGCGCTATGTAGGTAGATGGGTTTCACTATTTACTAAAAATTAAGCTGGTACAGTTACCCCCAAAACCAAACGAATTTGACAGCACGTACTGAATATTTTTTTTCTGTAAGGTTTGCACGGGCATCAAACCCGTTTCGGGCATGGGCTCTGTGAAATTAAGATTAGCAAATAGCTGCTGTTCTTGTAGTGCTACTATTGAAAATACCGCTTCAACGGCCCCGGCCGCTGCGAGGGTATGGCCCGTAAACGCTTTTGTACTTCCAAAATCTGGTATGTTTTCGCCAAAAATTCGTTGTAGCGCAACACTTTCAGAAAGGTCGTTATTGGGCGTCGCAGTACCATGTGCATTCACATAATCTATTTGTGAGGGTTTTAAACCAGCTACTTGCAAGGCTTTTTGCATGGCAAGAAATGCTCCTTCGCCATTTTCAGAAGAAGCTGTTTGGTGGTGTGCATCGTTGGCATTTCCGTAGCCGCTTACATACCCTAAAATCTGCTTTCCCTTGGCAGCTTTTTCAGATTCTAACACTAGGTATGCGGCCGCTTCGCCAAGATTTAATCCGTCTCGGTTTGCATCAAATGGTCGGCAATGGTCATCGCTAAGCAGTAGCAACGATTTAAATCCGTTTAAAGTAAATTTTGAAAGCGCATCCGTTCCGCCCACCACTACTCGGTCTAACTTTCCAGCTTTTATAAGCCGCGCGCCTAACATGATGGCATTTGCTGCAGAAGAACAGGCCGTGCTTATGGTTGTTGTAAATTCTGAAATCTGTAATTGGTCGGCAATTTTTTCGGTGCTGTCACCCGCATGATGGCTAGAAATGTAGCGATGGGTATCGGGATGTGCAGCAAATTGCTTGAAATATCGCTCGGTTTGGTCCATTCCGCCCACGGTGGTTGCAGAAACCAACCCAGTTTTAAATTCCTTTATATCTTCTATACCCGCTTGCTTTACAGCTTCTTTGGCAGCAATGCATCCTAATAGCGCCGTGCGGGTATAATTGTGCTTGGTAGGAAGGTTTAGGGTTTGTGTTAATTCTTGGTTTGTAGCAGTTACTTCGCCCACCACAATTTTATTTTGGTAGGTGCTTTCAACTTTTTGAAGCAGTGACAAGCCACTTTCAGAATGCAGCAATCGCTCACGGTTAGCGGCAACACCGGTACCCAGTGCAGAGACAATTCCTATTCCGGTAATGGCGATTCTTTCAGACATTTGGCGAAAAAGTATAGCGGCCTGCCATGGTTTATTTCGTTCGGTTGGCTTCGATGTAGGCTGCCAACACGTTTACCGATTGAAAGATGGCTTTGCTCTTTTCCGGATCGGTTAGTTTTATTCCGTAGTCTTTATCTAACAGTACAATTAGTTCTAACGCATCTATAGAATCGAGCCCGAGGCCATCGCCAAAAAGCGCATCATCATTATCAATATCTGCTGGTGTAAACTCCTCTAGGTTGAGGGCTTCAATAATACTTTCTTTCAATTCTTGTTGTAAACTGCTCATACGTATTCAACTTATCCAATTTGGGGTAAAAAGAACCAATGTTCCTTTTAATCATGTTCAAAAAAATTCTTAATTGTTGCTGCGGAATGCTTCCACTTACCATTTCTACCGACTACATAGAAAAAACCATGCCGTTCATTTCCGTCAACTTCAACCCATCCACAAAGCACTTGGTCGCATTTATTTTCGTTCAGCAAACTTACTGTATATTTTTGAAGAAATTCAGGTTCAAAGGTTTCAAAAACAAAGAATGCATTTTCGGTTTGTAGCTTATGCCTGATAGCCACTTCACCAATACCGATATTTGGCAGGGTGTAGACAAATACGGCCGGACTCGGATACTGTTCTCCATGAGATGAAATAGCCTCCTGATGTTTTCTGTCGGTTTCTAAACTACTGCTTCGGTTTGAAAAAACCAGCGCCGTTCGCTTGTGTTCTGATGAATTTTCAGAGATTTCTGAGAGCAATAATTCTGCCCCCATAAATGCGAGTTTGCTCAGCGTGTCCATTTTAAAAAACTTTGGGTATTTACAGTCTAGCATCACGTAGAGCTGCTTTAAAAATCCCTCAAAATTGGCTGTGTCTATTTCTGCAAATAATGCGCCGTTGCGCATCACTTTTCTGTCTGAAATATGACAATACTCTGATATTTGGTAGGTATCGGACTTCAATTATTTCTTTTTGCAGATGAATAAGGTATGGTAGGCCCCCAAGGTTCGGTCTTCTTCAATTTTTAACCCTGCTGTATCTATAAGTCTTTCAAATACGGTGGCGGGATACATTTTGCTATTTCCGTTGGCAAGTGCTGTAAAATAAATAGAGGTGGCTTCGAGCACATATTTAGCCTTACTAAATTGTTGACGGTCTGTAAATGTTTCCGTAATAAAAAGATAGGTGTTTTGGTCCATTGCGGCTACACACGTTTCTAGAATCTTAAGAATTTCTTCTTCTGAAAAACAATCTAAAAACTGGCTCATCCAGATAAGATCTGCTCCTTCTGAAATTTTAGGTGCTGCGGCCAACCAATCTATTTCTTGTCCCAAAATTCGGTTTGCAAAACCCGCATTCTGAACGTTGGTAAGTGCCTTTTTTAATTGCCCAGGAAGGTCGTAAATAGTGATATGGATATCTTCAGAATTCGCCAAACATTGCAGCGCAAACTTGCCTGTGTTCCCGCCGATATCGAAAATATGCGAAGGATTTTTTTCAAACACTATGGCAAGTGCCTCGGCAAAAATTGTATCTGAGTAATGATGGTCAAACTCGAACCAAGACTGTTGTACTCGGGGTGCTAATTGAGACAGCCCTTCGTAGATGGTATTCCATTCGCCAAATTCTTTTAATCCTTCGGGCTTTTCATTGGTTACGGCATCTGTTAAATGAAACAACCCTTTATAACATACGTCGTGGGCAAAATTTAGGTTTACGTTCACCGTTTTATCATACGTAAGAAAATAGCCTGTTTTTGTTAATTCGAAACGTGCTGCTTCATTCTTTTTTACCAGTGATGCACTTTCTGCCATTTCTAATAGCACTCCGAGTCCGTAGGACGGAATAGACAATGCTTCTGAAATTTCCTGGGACGAAACCCCGTTGGCATCTCGATTTTCAAAAATATAGTTGAAAACGCCCAATTTCCGAAGAGATACAGCAGTTTGGAAAACAAAGGGCGCCAAAGCAATGCGTTGCGCATCTTCTAACGCATCAATAGCTTTGATGGTTTTTTGGGTCATTAATCGGTTTTATACGGTTGTTTTTGCTAAGATACTTTTTTAAATAGAACTGCCGTATTACATCCACCAAATCCAGATGCTGTTTTTAAAAGTATATTGATAGGTTGGTGTTTTATCGTTTCGACAATAGCTAGTGGTTTAGAAACTCCCAATGTATCAAAGCCAGTAGAAGGCAATATTAGTTCTTGTTTCATCATTTCAAGGGCAATTACGGTTTCGAGCAAACCCGAGGCGCCCAATGTATGGCCAAAAATTCCTTTGAGGCTGTGCAACAGACTGCCATGCAATGCCGCTCTATTAAAAGCGATGGCTTCCATTTCATCATTATAAATAGTAGCGGTTCCGTGAGCCGAAATAAAATCGACTTCTTGCGCATCTATCTTTGCTTCTTTCATGGCATCCTGTACGCTCCTAAAAAGCCCTTCTCCAGTTCGGGACGGACCAGAAATATGGTTGGCATCATTGCACGAACCATCTCCTAGTACTTGCACAGCAAATTGCGTTGGTTTTATTGTAGAGACAAATACCGAACTCGCGGCTTCCCCCAATGTAATTCCGTTTCTATATTTTGAATAGGGCTTGCAAGGCAAATCGCTAATAGCTTGAAACGATTGAAAACCCGAAAGTGTAAATCGCGACACCAAATCGCCTGATAAGATCAGCGCATTGTCATAGCCTCCCGAAGATATGAGACGTTTGGCAACAGCCACAGCAAGAATACCAGATACACAAGCATTTGAGATTACCACGGGAGTAGCTGTTACACCGAGAAAGTCGCCTAGTGTTTTTGCCAAATTTGGCAGGTATGCTCTTTCGCTATCAAAGGCACTGTCTTTATCAAGCACATCAATATTTCCTTTGGTTGTCGCTACAATAAGTAAGGTTTTATCGCTAATTTTTTCCTCTGAATTGTCCAACGTCTCAAGCGCAGACAACAGCATCATTTTCTCTAGCTTAGTGTATTCTGAAATAGCCCCGTGACTTTTAAAAGCCTCGTTGATTGCAGCTTCCGACACCATGGCTGCATAGAATGGCTCTTTCGCTATATCAGTACGTGAATGCTTCTGAATGGCTATATTTCCATTTGTGATTTCAGTAAAATTCTGCTGAACCCCTAACCCCAAAGGAGTCACCAAACCAGGATGCGATATGTAAACAGGTGTTTTCACTGTGGTTTCGGTTTCAAAATAGTGCTCATTTCAGCACGAGCAACAGGTACTTCATTAACTATTGATGTAATAGCGACAAGGGTCATTTCCATAGCGCTGTACAGAATAGTTGCTTCAGAAGTAAGTACCTCCCCAAGTTTTGGGAGACGCATCACCTCCACACTTTTAATAGCACCAATGTACCCTTCGCGGGTGGGTTGTTGATTCAAATATCCTGAATATCCGGTATGCACCGCAACTGTTTGCGCCATATGTTCTATAATACCTGATTCAGAAAAAATGGAATCGATCACGAATAACGAATTCTGCACTACCTTATAACTACAGACTATAGATTGTTCTGTGTACGATAGAACCGTGTCTATTAAAAGCATCGGACTGCGATGTGGCAACAGTCGATGAAGCATAGATGGGTCTGTAATAGGAAAATGTGCGGGTTGTTTCGTCATTTTGAATTCAGTTCACCCCAAAAGTCGTAAAAATTAAACCATTGCAACGGGTATTTTTTCACGACCCGTTCTAAATGATCAGCAAATTTGTTTAACAAATCTTGGGCATCCCTTTGTTCAATCTTTACTTTTCGGGCATACAGGTGGTAGTGGCGTTTCGGTTCGCGCATCACATAGACAAAAAGCACGGGTACTTGCAATCGCGTGGCAATTTGAAAAGGACCGATTGGAAATTTAGCCTTTTTACCCAATAATTTAGCCTCTAGCGTTTTTGCCTTGTTTAGAAATCGATCGCCTGAAATACACACAATACGATTTTGGGCAAGTGCGGCATTTATTTCAAAAATATGCGATAAGTCTTCTTTTACAATGATGAAGTTTACGTGTTCCCGCTTGGTAAATTGCCCTAAATATTCCTTAATATCCTCATGGTCTTGGTCTGTAATCACAATACTGATGGCGGTGTCGAAGTTGCGTTGCTTAAAAAAATATTGCGCCAATTCAAAATTACCCACATGTGCACTGATTAAGATACCTCCTTCTCCCAACGCTAACATTTCAGTAATATGTTCTTCCCCATCAAACTCATACGTGTACTTGTCTTTATTCCCAATGGGAATGGCGATTTTGTCTACTAATGTTTGTCCGAAATTATAATAAGTTTTATAAATACTAACCGAACTCTTCAACCAAGAATAGTGTAATCGTTTTCTGAAATAATACCGGAGCCCTTTTACGTTGCTACGCGAAAACAAGCAAAAGTAAGGAATGGGCAAGTGCATTAACAGATATGCCGCGCGGGTTCCGAAGTTTTTGATAAAGAATACAAATACTTTAAACCCAAAAACGGTGCCTCTCGACTTCCCCGTCCAGGTGTTTTCTTGCTGCGTATCGATTCGTGTTGTTTCTGCCAATTTGAAGGGTTTCCTACCAGCGGCAAATTTACGTGAATTTCAAGAACTAACTATAGATTCCACCATTGATGTTGATCACCTCTCCCGTAATGTACGCGGCTTTTTTAGAGCTGAGAAAAGAGACCAGATGCGCCACTTCATCGGCAGTACCAAATCTATTGAGTGGCACTAACTTTTTTAGTTCTGCCTCGTCTAAATCGGCTGTCATATCTGTGGAGATAAATCCGGGTGCTACCGCATTTACTGTAACGTTCCTTTTTGCCACTTCTTGGGCCAACGATTTTGTAGCTGCAACAATAGCGCCTTTGGCAGCGGCATAATTTACTTGTCCGGCTGTTCCTTTAAGGCCCGAAAGTGAAACAATGTTAATGATGCGCCCATAACGTTGCAACAACATGGGTTGCAAAAAGGCTTGGGTCACATTAAAAAATCCGTTGAGACTCGTGTCTAAAACCGTTTTCCAATCGTCTGGCTTCATCCACACAAACAGTCCGTCTTTCGTAATTCCGGCATTATTAACGATTACTTCAACAACCGCTTCAGGGTTTGACTTTTGCCAAGAGGCCAGTGCTTTTTGTGTTTCGTCTGCATTGCCCACATCAAAGGGAAGCAATTCACCTGTACCGCCATCGTTTTCAATAATAGTTAGCGTTTCTTTTGCAGCAGTTTTATTTCCGCGGAAATTGATAAGCACATGGTACCCATGGTCTGCTGCCAACTGAATGCTGATAGCGCGCCCAATACCTCTAGATCCCCCTGTGACAAGTGCTACTTTCATGATGCCGATTCAGATTTTAATAAAAATTCTTTTACACTTTTAACATGCGGATAGAGCACTTCATCTTCGGAAAATGCAGGAACTAGTTTACGAATTTCTTTAAAAAATGTGTGTGTTGCTGTAGAAACTTTGTCCTGAACGCCCAAATATTCGATGGCCTGCACAATGGTAATTAGTTCTATGGCCAGCACCTCATACCCGTTTTCTATTACTTTACCCGTGGCCAGTGCCGCATTGGCCCCCATACTTACAATATCTTGATTGTCGTTGTTATTCGGAATACTATGCACGTACATCGGGTTGCTGAGCATTTGGTTTTCGGCTGTAGTAGACGTGGCAGTAAATTGTGCTCCTTGCATCCCGAAGTTAAGCCCCAACGTACCTAGATTTACAAATGGAGGCAGCATGTCGTTCAGTTTTGGGTTGAGCAGGTAATTTAATTGTCGTTCGGCCAACATCGTCATTTTGGTCACAACGATTTTCAGTTTATCCATTTCAAGCGATACGTAGTCACCGTGAAAATTTCCGCCGTGATACACTTGGCGCGTCTTTAAATCTATAATGGGGTTGTCGTTTGCCGAGTTCACCTCTTCTACGAGTATTTTTTCAACATTATTTAAGGTATCTAGCACTGGCCCGAGGATTTGCGGCACACAACGCAACGAATAATATTCTTGTACTTTCTCTTCAAAAACATCACCCGTTTGGAGTCCGTTGTACAAATGGTGCTCCCGCTTTCTGGTAAGTTTGCTGTCGTTTAAATGCTGCCGCATTTGTTCAGCAATCTCGCGCTGCCCTTTATGTTTTTTGGAGGCATTGAGTTCTTCCGAAAGGTGGTCGTCATACGCCTGTACTATTTCGTTTATTGCCGAAGAAGCTTGTACCATCCAATGCAGTAAGTTACGGGTACGTATGGTATTTACCATTCCGATACCGCTCATCACAGAAGTCCCGTTCATTAGGGCCAATCCTTCGCGTAGCTCTACAGAAATCGGGGTAAGCCCCTCTTTTTGAAAAACCTTGGAAGTAGATGTTACCTTGCAGTTGTAATAGACTTCCCCTTCGCCAATTAAGGTAAGGGCAACATGGGCCAATTGCACTAAATCTCCACTCGCACCCACGCCGCCATGTTCATAAATTACGGGAAGTATGTTGCGGTTAATTAGCGTAGCCATCAAGTCTACCGCCGAAGGATGTATCCCGCTAAAGCCTAAACTTAGGGTATTGAGCCGTGCTAATAAGCTGGCCTTAATATATTCTGGAGCGATAGGTTTGCCGCTTCCAGACGCATGGCTTCGTATTAGGTTGTACTGAAGGGCAATACGTTGTTGGTCTTTTATTTTATACTGTGCCATTGGGCCAAAGCCTGTATTGACACCGTAAATAATTTTATTTTCTGAAAATTCCTTTAAAAAAGTAAAGCTATCGGCGACAGTTTCAAGTGTTTCTTCAGCCAATGAAATAGGTTCGCCCTGGAGAATGATTTTTTTGAAATCGTTAATCCCTAATGTCCCCTTCAGTTTAATCATGCGCGTTGCACTGCTTTTTGTTCGATATTTGTAGTCTAACTAGATCGAATTTGTTAATTTGACTTGCAAAGTAACAATATAAAAGCTGGTGTCAAAATATGCCAACCCCCAAACTTGATGTTTTAATTATTGGCGCCGGACCTTCTGGCTGTGTAGCAGCAGCTTACCTTCAAAAAAAGGGACTTTCCATTCGTGTGGTTGAAAAGAACAAGTTTCCACGGTTTGTAATTGGTGAAAGTTTATTGCCAAGATGCATGGAGCATTTTGAAGAAGTAGGGTTGTTGGCAGCACTTCAGAAACAAGGTTTTGAAAAAAAGTACGGTGCCCGATTTATAAAAGGTGATGCGGTGTGCCATTTTGATTTTGCTGAAAGTTTTACCGATGGCTGGACTTGGACGTGGCAAGTACCAAGAGATCATTTTGACAAGACCCTAACCGACTATTTAGAAGCGAACGGTGTTCCTATTTCTTTTGAAACAACCGTTACTGCCGTAACGTTTGCTAATGATGGCAGCTCCCGAACTACTGTTTGCAGCACAGACGGCTCTGAAGAAATCATAGAGGCAAGTTTTATAATCGACGCCAGTGGCCATGGCCGGGTGTTACCACGCTTGCTGAGCTTGGAAACTACACCCCGTATTGAAGCACATTCCTCGATTTTTACACATGTGGAAGACGTTCACAGACCAGATGGTGTGGAAGGCACTTTAATTACATTTGATGTAATTTCTACCGAAACATGGCTTTGGGTCATCCCCTTTTCCAACGGAAAATGCAGTATCGGGTATGTAGGCCCTACTGAATATCTAGCGTCATTTAAAGGCACCCCCACCGAGAAACTGCAACAGATGATGCAGTTATCAGACCACTACTACGCCCGTTTTAAAGGCTGTGATTATTTATTTGAGCCCATTACTTTAAAAAATGTATCTAAATCGGTGACCAAACTCTTCGGAAAAGGTTTTGCTTTAACCGGAAATAGTGCAGAATTTTTAGACCCCGTATTCTCATCTGGGGTAACATTTGCAACTGAAAGTGGCTTGCGAGCCGCGAAGCTCATAGCCAAACAACATGCTGGTGAAATGGTAGATTGGCAAACTGAGTATGCCGATTATATTTTAAATGGGGTGGATGTTTTTGGAACGTATGTAAAAGAGTGGTATACCGGTAATTTGCAGAAAATTTTCTTTCAGGGAACAGGCAATCCAGAAATTAAGCGACAGATCTGTTCGGTATTGGCAGGATATGTTTGGGATGAAAGCAACCCGTTTGTGAAGAATCACGACAGGCTGGTAAAGACCCTGGCTAGGGTTATCGATTTAGAAAACACAAAACAAACTTGAGGTAATTTCTTAACCTAAAAATTAATTTTGTTTGATGGATCGATGAACAGTTTTGCTTTTAGATTTCCGTTTGGGGTTGTCCACCAATTCTCCCTTATAGCTGTGGTAATACATTTCTTTCGGTATAAATTCCTCCCGTTTTTTACTATAATACGTACAAGAATCGATGGGTTTTGCGTACAAGTGCAAGCTCATGCATTTTTTGTCTGAAATATTGTGAAGTGTGTGGTACCCAATAGAATCATCCATATAACAGATATCTCCCGGCTCCAGCGTTCTTTCAATATCCTTCACCAATTCATCCTCTGCGTTTTCTTTATATAATACTTCTTCCATTTTACCGGTCACTTGATACACCCAGCAACGTTGCTCTCCGTGACAATGTATAGGTGTGCTGTCACCAGGGTTCCAACACAACAATAGCAATTCAAAATTTTCGGTGCGCTCAATGCAGTTTCTTGTATATCCTTTGTTTTTCCAAAAGGCATACTCTTTCAAGTCTCCAGAGGGAATGTCAAGCATTTGGGCTATGGCGACATAATCCCGGGGTTCCGTTTGTACTAATGTTTCCACTAACTCATCTACCGACTTGATATGGCTCATAAGCTTCATAAGTATTTAAATTACATACTCGGAGGAGTATATGGGAGTATAAGTAAAAAATTAGATTTTCTACAATTTTTGGCTGTTTTTTTTTAGTTTTTACTTAAAAAATGAATTTTTTTATTCAAAAAAGGGTATTTTCTCAATTTTAAGTCAGATATCATAATTTGTTTAAAACAAACTAGCTTACTCAGTACAATAACTTTATTGTAACCAAAAACATCTTCCTATATGATTACTAAAATAGTTGCCCTTGTCATCTACGTCAGTATTTTATTTTTAATTGGGATTTTCGCCTCTAGGCGAATAAAAAGCATGAGCGACTTTTATGTGGGTGGAAAAAATATTGGTTATTGGGCAGTAGCTTTTTCTGCTCGAGCTACTGGAGAATCGGGATGGCTATTAATTGGTCTAACCGGAATGGGAGCACTAGCAGGAATCTCAGCCTATTGGGTAGTCTTGGGTGAATTATTGGGCGTCTTTATTTCCTGGTTCTTTATGGCTAAAAAATTTAAACGGCGTACAGACCGCTATCATTCGATTACGGTTCCAGATTATCTCGAAAGTCATTTTAAAACAAAAACCCACAGACTGCGAATTATAGCCGCAAGCGTGCTCTCAACTTTTGTTATCATTTATGTAAGCTCACAACTTGATGCCACGGGAATTGCTTTCGAATCACTGATGGATATCGACTATTATTGGGGAATACTCATTGGATTTGTCATCGTTTTAGTGTATATATTTATTGGCGGATTTGTAGCGGTGGTCTGGTCAGATTTGTTCCAAGGATTGTTAATGTTTGCAGGTTTGGTACTCCTCCCGATTGTGGTGTTCTTTTCAATGGATTATTCAGGTGGATTTGTAGAAGGGCTGCAATCTATAGACCCTGCACTCACAAACATTTGGGGTGGTAATGAAGATATTTGGATGAATGTATTTACCATCCTAGGTTTTTCTATGATCGGATTAGGATTTTTAGGCTCTCCCCAAGTATACGTTCGGTTTATGTCTGTGAAAAGTGAAGCCGAAATTGACAAGGGAAAATGGGTCGCTATTATTTTCACCCTATTGACAGATGCGGCAGCCGTTACCATTGGTATTTTGGCAAGATTACTCTTTACTGAAAGCGGTCAAGATCCAGAAACTGTGTTCGGTGTTGGCGCTGCAGATGTACTAAACGTGATGACGGAGCAGTTTTTACCGCTTATCCTTGTCGCCATATTTGTTGCCATTGTGCTATCAGCAATCATGTCTACCATAGATTCGCTCTTGGTCATTGCATCAAGTGCCATAGTTCGTGATTTCTATCAAAAAATTTTCAGACCCGAATTGAAAGATACAGAATTAACCCGCATCTCAAGATGGGTTACCTTAGCCATGGCAATTATTGCATTGATCATTGCCGTGGTAATGGCAATGGTTTCGCCAGACCGCCAAGTGTTCTGGGTGATAATTTTTGGTTGGTCTGGCATTGCGGCAGCCTTTTGCCCAGTAGTTATACTTTCCCTTTTTTGGAAAGGATATACTGAAAATGGCGCCATCGCTTCAATGGTAACGGGTTTTTTATGTGTACCCCTGTTCAAATTCGTTTTTCAGAACCTAGACACGGTAGGCGTGTACTTTGAAAAACTAGACGTTCTGGCCCCTTCGTTTGCCATCGCAATGCTGATGGGTTGGATAGTATCAAAATTCTTTTCAAAATCGGCCAATAGCGAGGAAAAGTAAAAACAGCGAAATATAAAACAAAAAACCCGAGCGAATGCTCGGGTTAATTCAATTGGCCCCCTAACAGCGTTAAAAAATATCTGGTAGACATTTAGGCGAAAAGGCCAGACTGTCGCGATGGCGTTGAGAGCGCTTTATAAAATAAAAAAGCCTCCAAGTTTTCACTTGGAGGCGATAATGTTGGCCCACTAGGGCTCGAACCTAGACTCTTCTGGACCAAAACCAGACGTGTTGCCAGTTACACCATGGGCCAATTCCATAATGCGGATGCAAATTTAGTACAATCTTTTACTTGTACAAACAATTTTACTTAAAAACATAGGAAAATTTACATGCAATGGGGACTAAATGGCCATCAAAAAAGGTGTAGTCCCTTTTTCCACCCCCAAATTGCCCAAAATAAAGCGCCCAACTAGACGTTAGCATTCTTTTAATAGCCCCATTAAACATATTTATTAGTAAATTCGTGCCAACAAAATCGTATACCTTCATGTCTAGTTTCAACTTCGACAAATGGAATAAAATCCTCGGCTGGTTTGTCTTTGCCGTAGCACTCATCACCTACTGGCTTACCGTAGAACCTACCGCTAGTTTTTGGGATGCAGGTGAATACATTACAACCGCAAGCAACCTTGAAGTAGGCCACCCACCAGGAGCACCGCTCTACCAATTACTGGGGGCATTCTTCTCAATTTTTGCTATGGATCCTTCAAACATCGCACTCACTATTAACCTGATGTCGGTTTTTGCGAGCGCGTTTACCATTTTATTTATGTTCTGGTCGCTCACCATTTTAATGCGAAATGTAGCGAGCAAACACCAAGAACTAACTAAAAATACATTCATCGCAATATTGGGAAGTGCAGCAGTAGGTTCGCTTTCATTTGCTTTTACCGATAGTTTTTGGTACAACGCTGTTGAAGCCGAAGTATATGCCTCGGCTGCCTGTGTACTTTCTATTTTATTTTATTGCGCATTGCGTTGGGAACGTGAGATGAACACCCCTCGAGGAGACCGATGGCTTATCCTAATCGCCTTTATTGTAGGGCTTTCTTTCGGAATACACTTTATGGGGTTATTGGCCATTCCAGCTATGGGTTTCTTGTACTATTTCAAAAATTACAAAACTATTACCCTTAAAAACTTTATCATTGCCAACCTAGTTACAGTAGCCATTTTGTTATTTATTTTTAAACTGCTGCTACCCTACACCATGAAACTCTTTAGCGGGTTTGAACTGTTCTTCGTAAACTCTCTGGGCATGCCCTTTAATTCGGGAACGATCATTGCAGGAATTTTGTTTATCGCCTTGTTCTATTTCGGCTTGCGCTATACACGTAGAAAAAATTTGGGACAAGTAAACACACTCTTACTATGTGTATTATTTATATTCATTGGGTTTTCTAGTTGGCTAATGCTTCCTATTCGCGCCAATGCCGGAACGGTGATTAATGAAAACAACCCGAATAATGCCAGGGAATTGTTGGCCTATTACAATCGGGAACAATATCCAGAAACCCACCTATTTTATGGGCCGCTCTTTACGGAAATGTATGCTGGGCTCGATCCTGAAAATCCGTATAAAGACGACAAGCCAAAGTATGAAAAAGACGAAACTACGGGCAAATACATTATCGTAAACAACTACGAAAATGCGAGCCAAAACCTAGATGATTCGCATAAAGTTATCTTTCCACGTATGTGGAGTCCAGAACACAACGCTAATTATCTTGAATATACTGATGGGTTAGATTTTACCATAAAGTCTGATTACCGAAGCGAACCACGACTCGTTGAAGCCGTGGCAAATTTTAAACAAGCGTTCAAGGAAGGACAGGTAGACAAAAAAGAATACAACGACTTTTTACAAACTTATGGACAGTTCTTTGACATCGAACCTCCTACTCTTTTGGAGAACCTTAGCTATATGTTCGAGTTTCAATTCGGGTATATGTATTGGCGCTATTTTATGTGGAATTTCACCGGAAGACAAGACGACGTACAAGGAGAGTTAGACGACCTTCACGGAAATTGGCTAAGTGGTATCGACTTTATAGACGAATTACGCCTAGGCTCGCAAGATAACTTGCCTAGCGATGTGAAGTACAACAAAGCCCGTAATACCTACTATTTCCTGCCACTAATTTTAGGGATTTTGGGAATTGTATTCCATTTTAAAAACGACATGAAAACATTTTGGGTGCTGTTGGTGCTTTTCCTATTTACCGGACTTGCCCTAAAAGTGTATCTGAATGAGCGCCCTTTTGAACCGCGCGAACGGGACTACGCATTGGTAGGATCGTTTTACGTGTTTGCGATGTGGATTGGTTTTGGGGTGTACGCGCTTTATGAAATGCTGAAAGAATACATCACTCCTAAGATTGCGATACCATTGGTAATTGGTGTCACCATGGTGGCCTCTCCTGTTATATTGGCGTACCAAAATTGGGACGACCACGACAGGTCAGATCGTTACACAGCCAATAGCATGGGTAAAATGTATCTCGATTCTTGTGACGAAAATGCCATATTATTCACCATTGGAGATAATGACACCTTTGCCCTCTGGTATGCCCAAAATATTGAAGGCTATCGCCAAGATGTGCGTATTGTGAATACAAGTTTATTTGCAACAGATTGGTATATCGATGATATGAAGAAGAAGGCGTTCGAAAGTGACCCCATACCTTCGCAACTCACGCATGACAAATACCGTTTTGGAACTCGTGATTTCTTGTATTACCAAGAGACAAAAGAAGATACCATCGATATTAAAACTTGGATGAACTGGGTAGCCAGTGACAATCCGGTGACCATGGTCGAGCTAGAAAGCAACCAATGGGCGCACACCTTCCCGAGTAAAATTATTCGAATTCCGGTAGATAAAGAAGCCGTGCTACGCAATGGCATTGTTGCACAAAAAGATGCCGATAAGATTGTTCCGTATATCGATATCAATTTGAAAGGGAACATTATCTATAAAAATAGAATGATGATGTTGGATGTAATTGCAAATAACAACTGGGAACGCCCTATCTATTTTAGTGGTGGTAGCTTTGGTGACGACGATTATATTTGGATGAAAGATTACCTACAACTGGAAGGTGTCACCTATAAGTTAGTACCCATTCGAACTCCAGTTGACAAAGGAAATCCGTTTGATATGGGACGTATTGATGCTGAAAAGATGTACGACATTGTGATGAACTTTGATTGGGGGAATAGTGGTAGCCCAGACATCTATCACGATACCGAAACCCGACGTAATGGTATCACTTACCGCAGTAACTTAGCTCGCTTGGCGGAAGCTTTGATGAATGAAGATGAGATGGAAAAAGCTGAAGACATTTTAGATCTTGCCATGGAAAAAATGCCCGTAGACGACTTTGGGTATTACTCGCTGTTAGAACCCTACGTTTTAGGATATTACGAATTAGATAAAAGGGACAAGGCCCGCAACTTATATCAGCAGGTCGTTAAAATATATCAAGAAAAGTTGTTGTATTACAGCGGAATGAAGGTGAAACGACAGTTTATGATTGCCGATGAGATTATTAGCGATATGGAAAAATATCGCGGATTGGTAGATATACTGATTGTGATGGATGAAGAGTCGTTTGCACGGCCAGAAGCAAATAAGTTTAATGATTATCTAAAGTTGTTCCGTCACTTTTATTCTGAAGAAGAAGGTATGGATATGGATGAAGACCTGCCAACAGATCGGGAAATCGAAAATGCGCTCGACCTCCCAATAGATACGGTAGTGCAAGACAATACCGATGTAGAACCCGAATTGTAATACATTTTGAAACCTTATTTGGTGAAAACGCCCAAACTTGTGCAGTGGATATTCCCACGGCGGGTTTGGGCGTTTTCACGAAAAGAACCCAAGGTTTATCTTACTTTTGACGATGGTCCCATTCCTGAAGTGACACCTTGGGTGCTTGAAGTACTTCGGAAATACGATGCAAAAGCTACCTTTTTCTGTATTGGTGACAATATTCACAAACATCCTGAAGTGTATAAACAAATACTTGCCGAAGGACATTCGGTGGGCAACCATACGTTTCATCACTTGAAAGGGACTGAAACTTCGATAGAAGATTATATAGCAGAAGTAGAAAAATGTGAGCATGAGATGCTAAACCAGCAAGACAGCAACAGCAAGAACAACCTCTTCCGCCCACCCTACGGAAAAATGACTGCCGCACAAGCCAAAAGATTGCAAGACAAGGGATACCAAATCGTGATGTGGGATGTACTTAGCGCAGATTTCGATGTGGATATTTCCGAAGAAAAATGCTTACAAAATGTGCTTCAAAACATCAAAAAAGGGAGTGTGGTAGTGTTCCACGATAGTTTAAAAGCAGAAAAAAACCTTCGGTATGTACTACCGAAGGTTTTGGAATATTTGACCGAAACAAATCTAGCTTCGCAAAGAATTACTTAATACTCAAGTTTTCAGAAAAAACAACTAAAGTATCTGTGCCGCTTCCTGTTAAACGCTGCGCGTAAATTTCAATAAAGTCGGTAGGTGCCATAGAAACAATTGAGTTAAGAGCTACATTCTGAATATCTGTGTCGCTATTAATTCTAACCACCGCATTAGACTCGGTGACTACGGTACCATTTTTTGCAATAACAAAAGCATAGAAATCGCCTGCCGCACCTATTACCCGAATGGATAAGGCAGCATTTATCTGGAAATTACGTGTTTTCTTCCCCTCATAAGTCATGTTATTGGTAGACGGTGCACTGAACCGAAATAAACTGTTGGCGGTAGTTGTACCATTTCCAACAATTTTAACCGCTGTGCCACTTGCTATACTTTGTGTAAAGCCAGTAGTTAGCGAACCACTATAGTAGAAATTTCCCGTAGCGACATCATCACTTTCTCTAGGGATACCCGGGCAGTTCACGATCCAGTTTTTAGTAAAATTAAATCCTGTATAGCTTCCAGAAGTATAGCGGTTTATATACATAGTACTGGTTCCAGAAAACGCGGTACCAAATAGGACACCATCAGTTACATTTGGATTGCCACTAACGTTTATTGCTATAGCCGTACCGTTGGCAATACTGAAACCACTCACTTTTTCAATTAGATCGAAATCTCCGGTAAATGTTTCGTACGTCCCGCTATTGTTTCCAAACCAACCTTGGTTACTTAGTAGTAAATTATCAATATTTGAATATGTGATACCATTGGTATTACCTGTAAATTGAATAATATTTCCAAAAAAGATGTTGAGTCCAGCGATTGAACCAACGGTTGAGAAATTAGCAACAATGGTATTCTGAACCAAAAGCGAGGTCCCTCCAGAAATAGAAAATGCCGTACCATTTCCTGAGAGCGTCACATTTCGAATGCTCCCTCCATTCGCTCCTTGAAAAATAGTTCCTGATGCTTTAAATAAAATATCTTCATTGGCGTCTAAACCTGAAAGATATGCGTTATTAAGGTCTATTGGTGCTGCTAGAGTAATAGTTCCGTTAATCTCATAATAGGTGTTTTCATCGAGAAGGTAAGTAGACCCTCCCCCCGCGGTCAGTTCAGGAGCTAAATCGGCAGCTGACTTTACCAGTTTAAAATTGTCCCTTTCTGAAGATGCAGCATTCATCTTCACCCAAGAAGTTGTAGAGCTGTCAAAATAGTAAAAAGATTTCAAATCTGTATCGTACACCAATAGGCTGTTGGCTGGTGTGGTAATTGCGTTTCTTTGGGCAGTCGTCATTCTGGGTGCGAGAAGTCCCTGTTCTTCTGAGCTAATGTCTAAAATAGAGGATGGTTCTGGGGTCGTCGTTCCAATTCCTACTTGGGCCATTGCTGCGCTGCATAGCAACAAAGCCATGATTGTAATTCTAAGTTTCATAGTTTGGGGTTGTAAGGTTAAAGATTTATATAAATTCGAAACATAATGTGTTATGAATGCGCGAAAATATATAGTTTGTCCTTAAAATAAGTATTTCATCGTAAAAAAACAACCACAATGTAGGAATTTTAACACTTTTTGGTGACTCAAAAAAATGATAAATTTAAAAGATTCTGTCTCACAGAACGTTACGAAAAAACACTTGAAAGCTGCAGAAATAGAATGATTGATTTTTTTAACAACTCTGGTCAAATATCTGGCCTATTGAACCACAAAAAAATCGTTTATAAGAAATAAGTATTAGACATACTCCTTAACCAAACCAATTAAGGTATTGGCATCTTGCTCCCCACTCTGGCGCCATTTCATCTCACCATTTTTGTAGATCATTAAAGTGGGCAACCCCTTTACCCGAAGGGCTTCAGCGAGTTCGTTGTTTTTCTCGACGTCGATTTTTATAACGCGTGCTTTATCGCCTAATGCAGCAGCTACGTCACGTAGTACAGCGTGCATGCCTTTGCAGGCTTCGTCCCACTCTGCATAGAAATCTAACAAAACGGGCACTTGGGTTTCAATTAATTCTCCAAATTTGGACATAGTGATTGAAGTATTAGTTTTACAAATATAACATTTATGCCTGAATAGCAAGCATTACGCCGTTTTCGGCTTCTTTTTTAAGGTGATTACGGTAACTTCTGGCCAAATCCCGACGCGTCCTGGATACCCAAGATAGCCAAAACCCCTATTCACATTGATGTAACGCCCCATTTCTTCATAAATTCCTGCCCAATTTTCATAGCGGTATTTTACGGGGCTCCATTTAAACCAACCTGGGATTTCAATACCAAATTGCATCCCGTGGGTATGGCCACTCAGGGTAAGTTGTATGTTCTTGTCGTTGTTCTTTACTTGTTCCTGCCAATGCGACGGGTCATGGCTCATTAAAATCTTAAAATCGGTTGTGTCACAACCTTCGCAAGCCATCTCGAGATCGCCCGCTTTTTTGAATCCGCCCGCACCCCAATTCTCAATACCGATAAGCTTGATGGTTTCGTTATTTCTGTTTAGTGTGACGTTTTCATTTAGCAGCAACCGCCAACCCATTTCTTTTTGGAGGTTCTTTAAATCTGAAAGGTTCTGTTCTTTTTCCCTTTCAGAATTCCAAGAAACATAATCACCATAATCATGGTTACCTAATACAGAATACACACCGTCTTTAGCCGATAAGCTACCGAATAAATCTTTCCACGGAAGCATTTCTTCGGCAACATTATTTACAAGATCGCCCGTAAATAAAATGATATCACTTTGTTGCTCGTTAATGAGGTCAATCCCGTAGGCAATTTTCTCTTTGTTGTCGAAACTGCCGCTATGCACATCACTAATTTGTGTAAGGGTATACCCGTCAAAAGCATCAGGAAGGTCATCGAACTCGAGAGCATACTTGAGAACTTTATAATTGTATTTTCCTTTGTACATTCCGTAGAGTAAAGAGGTAAACGGAATCGCTGCAATCCCCAACGCAACGGTACTTATAAACTTTCTTCTTGAAGGCACATAAAACCCAGTTTCATTCCCTCCTATTTTGGCAAAAAGACCTACGAACAATCGCACGATATCCTCTCCAAACATGATAAGGATAAGAACTAGTTTTGGTACAAAAACCGCCAAAAAGAAACCGAAGGTATACATACGAGCCGGACTCATAGTTCTGGACGAACCCGCAAGCGACAACTGATAAATAACTAGGCCCAACAAACCTATTGAAACGAGCACCCACAAAGTGTAAATCCACCGGCTATTGGTCACCGTCTTAAGTGCCTGAAACGCATAGACATCTATGGCAACGTAAATGGCAATAAAAATAATCCAACGCATAGAGCAATTATTAGGGCAAGATGATAATTTGCTAAAGTACCGCCCCTTACGCTACTTAGAAAATCATTCACGTTATTTTAACGGTTTTTGTATCTTTTCAGCACGCAAAACAACCGAATGAAAAATAGTGCTGCTTTCTTGTTTCTTAGTATCCTGCTCATTAGTTGCACTACACCTCCAAATGTTACGCTAGCCAAGAAAGACCAATCACTTACATCGTACGTCAATACTTTTATAGGCACGGGAGGGCACGGCCACACCTATCCGGGCGCCACTATGCCCTTTGGGAGGGTACAATTAAGCCCAGACACCCGCTTAGACGGTTGGGACGGATGTAGCGGCTACCATTATAGCGACGACTATGTGTATGGTTTTTCTCATACCCACCTCAGCGGAACGGGCGTAAGCGATTATGGTGATGTTTTATTGATGCCCACCAATGAAATAAATTTTAACAACGGCGCTGATGGCGAAGCTGGTTACGGATCAAAATTCTCTCATGATAATGAAGAAGCTAGCCCGGGATTTTATAAAGTACACTTAGACGATACCAACATAGATGTTTCCTTAACGGTAACCGAACGAGCGGGTTTTCATAAATATGAATATCCTTCGGCCGAAAACCAAATCGCCATTCTAGACCTGATACATCGCGACAAAGTATTGGATGCAAAAATTGAAAAGGTTTCAGATACTGAACTACGCGGATACAGACATTCAGAGGCTTGGGCTAGCGACCAACGCCTGTTTTTCAGTATTAAAACGTCGCACCCCTTCAACGATATGTTACAATCTCCACCAAAAACTGGAATGCCAGGAGCCAGACGTATTGCACTACAATTTATAAACCCAGCAAATGAGCCGGTGTATATTTCTGTTGGAATTTCCGCAGTAGATACAGAAGGGGCTAAAAAAAATAGAGAAACAGAGCTCGGCAATAAAACGTTTGATCAAGTAAAGGAGCAGGCCGAACAAACTTGGGAAAAGCAACTGGAAAAAATTGTGGTTGAAAGTGACAACGAAGACTACAAAACCAATTTTTATACTGCCTTATATCACACCATGATTGCGCCTAACCTATATCAAGATGTTGACGGTCGCTACCGCGGTATGGACTTGGAGATTCACCAAACAACCGATTTTAACTATTACACCGTGTTCTCTTTGTGGGACACGTACAGGGCTGCCCATCCGCTGTATACTATTATTGAGCAAGAACGTACCACAGATTTTATACAGACCATGCTCGCCAAATACAACGAAGGCGGTATTTTACCCATTTGGGACTTAAGTGCTAACTATACGGGGTGTATGATAGGCTATCACGGGGTACCTGTGATTGCAGATGCGTACCTGAAGGGTATTGGCGGATTTGATGCCGAATTGGCCCTAAAAGCAATGAAACACAGTGCTACCCAACAGCATTTAGGGTTGCAATCGTACCAAAAATTCGGATTTATTCCTGTGGAAGAAGAAAGCGAAAGTGTTTCAAAAACCTTAGAATATGCCTATGACGACTGGACCATTGCGCAGATGGCGAAGAAAATGGGTAACACTGAAGATTATAAATTATTCAGCCAAAGAGCGCAATACTACAAGAACCTATTCAACCCTGAAACCAATTTCTTCCAAGGGCGTTTTAACAATACTTGGTTTGGGCCATTTGATCCTTTTGAAGTGAATTTTAATTACACAGAAGCCAACGCTTGGCAATACAGTTTGTATGCCCCACAAGATATTTCGGGACTTATACACCTTATGGGTGGCAAAGAACAGTTTGCAACACATCTAGACCAACTTTTTAGTGCTACATCCAAAACTTCTGGAAGAAACCAAGCAGATATCACGGGCCTAATTGGCCAGTACGCTCATGGTAATGAGCCCAGCCACCACATGGCGTACCTCTATAATTTTGTAAACAAACCACAACGCACCCAAGAACTTGTACATCAGATTCTTACAGAACTGTACACCAATCAACCAGATGGAATATCAGGCAATGAAGACTGCGGGCAGATGAGTGCTTGGTATATTTTTAGTTCGTTAGGGTTCTATCCTGTTACCCCAGGGGCCAATCAGTATATCATTGGAGCACCCTTGTTTCCGAAAGCAACCATCAATTTAGAAAATGGAAACACCTTTACGGTTTTGGCTTCAGAGGTATCAAAAAGCAACAAATACATTGCTTCAGCTTTGCTCAATGGCGAACCCTCATCAAGAACCTACCTTACCCATGAAGAAATCATGGCGGGAGGCGTTTTAGAATTTGAGATGACGAACGCCCCTAGTGCATGGGGAACACAGGATTCGGAAGTCCCTACTACGGAAATAACCGACCATACTATGTTGCGCTCCCCTTTTATTGCTGAAGGAAATGTTGTTTTTAAAGAAAGTACAACCGTTACGCTTAAAGTTTCCGAAGAAAACACCGCTATCTTTTATAAACTGAACGACCAAGATTATGAAAAATATGTGGGACCATTTCAAATTACAGAAAGTGCCGTGTTGAGTACGTTCTCAAAGCGAGAAGACCAAAAGAGTAGTGTTTTAACTACTGCATTTAAAAAAATTAATCCTAATTTGAGTATTTCGTTGGAAACCCAATTTGCAAACGAATACAACGCAGGTGGAAACGACGCGCTTATCGATGGTATTAAGGGCGCTAAAGATTTTAGGACGGGTGCTTGGCAAGGATATCAAGATAAAGATGTGGTTGCCATTGTAGATATTGGAAGTGTACGCCCTATCGAAACGATTTCAGTAAGTTTTTTACAGGATCAGGGCAGTTGGATTTTCTTGCCTACGGAAGTGGAATGTTATGTTTCTGATAACCCAAGAAATTTTTACAAGCAATTGCCAGTGGTGCGTTTTGATGCAAAAAAACCCTCTGACACAATTAAAATTGAACAAGCAAATTTTAAAATGAATAACTACAGTGCCCGCTATATAAAAATTGTTGCAAAGAATGCGGGAGCGCTTCCCCCCTGGCACCTAGGCTTCCCGTTAGATGGCAAGGCTTGGGTTTTTGTTGATGAAATAGAGATACAATGATGAAAAGAAGAAAATTTATAAAAAATACGGCAGCGGGTACGTTGGGGGCTACAATTGCGATGACAGCTTTGGCATGTGCCGATGAAGATACAAAAGCTAAAAATTCAACCGGAGAAGACAAGCCCATGATCAAAAAAGTACCAAAACTTCCTATTGCAATTTGTACTTGGCAATTTACCGAAGCCAATCAAGTGGCAGGAGTAGCATTAGACGCTGGAAAAGCAGCATTAGACGCAGTGATTGAGGGTGTTTCAGTAGAAGAGCAAAACCTAAAAAACACTACAGTAGGCAAAGGCGGAGCGCCCGACAGAGAAGGAAACGTAACGCTCGATGCTTGTGTGATGGCCCCTGATGGTGATTGCGGTGCGGTCTTGGCCGTTTCGAATACCAGCCATGTGGCAGCACTGGCCCGTAAGGTAATGGAAGAAACACCGCATGTAATGCTTGCAGGAACTGGCGCTGAAGAGTTTGCCACGCAACTTGGCTTTGAAACAGAAAATTTACTCACAGCCGACTCAAAAAAGGCGTGGCAAGAATGGTTGAAAAGTCCTGAATACAAACCGATTATTAATATTGAAAATCACGATACCATTGGCATGTTAGCAATAGATACCAATGGTGATATTGCAGGGGCGTGTAGCACAAGCGGACTCTCATACAAAATGAAAGGGAGAATCGGTGATTCCCCAATAATTGGGAGTGGCCTTTTTTTAGACAATGAAATTGGCGGTGCTGTTGCTACCGGTATGGGCGAAGAAGTGGTAAAAACGGTGGGCAGCTTTTTAATTGTAGAATTGATGCGGAACGGTATGTCTCCACAAGCTGCTTGTGAAGAGGCTATCAAACGCATTGTTACGAAAAATGATCGTTATAAAGATTTTCAGATAGCCTATATTGCAATGAACAAAGCAGGCGAAACAGGGGCGTATTGCATTCATGAAGGCTTTACCATGATGAAGTACCAAGAAAAGAAAAACGAAAACGTAGCTGTTGCATATTACCATAAACCATAGCAAATGAATAGCTATAAAAAGTATCGTTCGGCATTTATAGTAGTGACCTTGCTGTTTTTTCTTTGGGGTTTCATTACCGTATTGGTAGACAGCCTCATTCCACGGCTTAAAGATGTGTTTGAACTGTCTTATTTTCAAGCTGGCTTGGTACAATTTGCTTTTTTTGCTGCGTACTTTGTGTTTTCTCTTCCTGCAGGTTTCCTTTTGTCCCGCATCGGTTATCAAAAAGGAGTTGTTTTAGGATTGTTCACCATGGCGTTGGGGTGTTTATTATTCTATCCGGCTGCATCCGAACGTATTTTTGGTGTGTTTCTAGCCGGTTATTTCACCCTGGCAGCGGGGATTACCATCTTACAAGTTGCTGCAAATCCGTATGTGGCTGTTCTGGGCAGCGAAGATGGAGCATCGAGTAGGTTGAATCTTTCCCAAGCATTTAATTCACTAGGAACTGCTGTAGCTCCGTTGGTTGGAGCGTCGTTTCTGTTAAGCGATACCATTATGACTTCGGAAGCAATAGACAACTTGACTGCTGCTGCACAACTAGACTACTACATCAATGAAGCGGCCGCAGTACAATCGCCATTTCTGGTATTGGCTGGTTGTATTGGTATCTTAGCTTTAGTATTCATTTTTATCAAACTTCCGAAGGTGTTGGAAAAGAGTCCGAAAGATGGCTACATAAAACTGTTGAAGAAACCGACAGTGCGTATGGGCGTCGTCGGAATTTTTCTTTATGTTGGTGCAGAAGTAGCCATTGGCAGTTATCTGGTAAACTATTTTATGGATATGAACCTTGCTTCCATTATTGTTGAAAATGAAACGATGAATTTACTCGCCACCCGAATTTTGAATAAAGATTTAGCGTCTGTTGATGGAAAGGCCATTGTGGGTGCTTTTGTGTTTTTATACTGGAGCGGTGCCATGGTAGGCAGGTTTGTAGGAGCATATTTAACACGGGTGATGCGTCCTGGCTTTGTGCTGGCACTATTTGCCAGTTGCGCGATCGCATTATTGTTAATCTCTATGAACTCGTTCGGGTTGTTAGCTATGTGGTCTATTCTGGCCGTGGGTCTTTTCAACTCCATTATGTTTCCTACTATTTTTACCTTAACAATCGAAGGATTAGGCGATTTGAAGCCACAAGCATCTGGTTTATTGTGTATGGCCATTGTTGGCGGAGCCATTGTACCTCCACTTTACGGATTGCTAACAGACGAAATGGGCTTTAAATTCACATTGGTCTTATTGATAGCCTGTTATACCTATATTTTATATTTCGGATATAAAAAGCAGAGAATAAAGTTGTTACAACATACGTAGAAACACGTAATTTTTACAAAGAAGAATTTTCCCACAATTTTCATCACCTTTTTTTCATAGCTTTGCGTTACATAAGTAGGTTGATACCCTAGGGTGTCGATCAAATTTGGGGCGAAAAGTCACCACATCTGTGGTGGCTTTTCTTATTTTCAAGAACTTCACGTATATAAAAGCTTTACTACGAGGCATAATTCGTATTTACTCTAGAACGCAATCATGGTTGAAAATTTCCGAAGTAAGGCATGAAGTTATAATGAGAAAAATTTTTTGCCGGATATAGAATAGCGCTTACTAATCTGCCCTCACTTCAATTTCATCTAATTCGAAGGTGCCATCAAAATCGGCATTACCACTACCACTATACCGAAACCCGATATAGCCAGAACCTTCAATACAGGATAGGTCTACATTGCCAGAGGGAATCCAATCACCAAAATACGCTTTATCGCTCACGATTACTGCCGAAGAAAGGCTACTCCACGTTGCCGTGGAAATATTCATGGGGTTTCCATCCCAGTCTGCCGAAAAAAGAACTTCTAGGTCGCTACTGTCAGCAAAACTATTTGAAGTTTTAAAGTTCAAGGTTTCGCCTTCTTGGGCATCGAAATGGAACTTTGGGGTAATGAGCCAAGCAATGGTACTGTCATCACCAGACATAAAGGAACCTATATTTGCAGAAATTCCCAAAGACGCGTTGGTGCCGTCGTCAAAATACGCTTCCCAAGTTTGTGTACCCTCTTCGGCCACGTTCGTCCAACCATTTCCGGCTATGGGAGAACCTTCTATTTGAGTTTCAAAAAAATCTGAGAATAACACCGTATTCCCATTTTCCAAAACGGTGCCACAATCTACCAATGGCGGATCGCACCGCTCATCTGAAAAAGAAATATCATTCAAATCTCGAACTACAAGAATTGCTTCTTCTCCTGAGAAATCAGTTGTGTACAATGCTGTAATCATTCCAGAATCTGGGTCGAGGATTTGCGATTTAAAATTGGCAAAGGTACTTGTGAACAAACGGATATCTCCTGTATCATCACAGCTTTCAAGATTTCGCTCACCGTCGAAATTATCGATGGGTTCGCCCGCATACGTAAACCCAAGTTGTGCCAAGGTAAATTGCATGTTTTCTAATGCTACTAGCGTGTTTAAATCATCTTCGTCTAAATCAGTTACTGTTTTGCGCAACGGAACCAAGGATTCTATTTCTTGTCCGCCAACAACATAGTCGCTCAATACAGCTTCTGGTATTTTTTCAATCTTTGAAACATTTTGCAAGCCCAACGTTAGGATTCCAGCATCTTGGGTTACCGCAAGGCCGTTTAATTTAACATACACTTTTCTGCCCACTGGAAAGGTTTGGTAGCTATCATTTTTATCGATGATGATGCGAAGGCCCAGTCTGGGGTTGTTGGGTCCTAAATCTTCGATTCCGAATGTGTTTTGTATAAAAAGTTCATCAAAAAAATTACCGCTTTCGTCGCTTGAGGCCACGTACCCTTCAATAATAAGCGGATCTTCATCTACACCAAAGGCTACATAGCCGCCAGCTTGCAGATATCTAGCACGCACCGCTGCAAACGTTGTTGTAGCTTCCAGCCCAGGGTCTAATAACTTTGGTTCGCAACGATCTGGACTATCAAAGAAAATATCATTGGGGTCTCGAATAACCAAGGCATAGGCATCGCCAAAAAAATTTTTGGAAAGCACTGCTGTTAATGTTCCCGAACCGTCCGGGATAGAAAGGCCTTTAAAATCGGCAAACGTACTCGTCTGAAATAGCAACGAACCCCCATCATCGCTACAACTTTCTACCAAACGGTCGCCATCAAACTCATCTCCTGGCTCATTTGCAAAGGTTTTACCCACATCAGCTTCTGTAAATTGTGCATTGGGCAACTGAACTAAGGTGTTCAAGTCTGCAGTCTTAATTTCGCTAATCGTTTTTACTGTAGGAACAATGGTATCAATCTGTGGCGAACGCACTAAAAATTCAGCTTCTGACGCAGCAGAGATTTTTTCCAACCGATTTTCACCCAACACACCCAAAGTAATCACGCCACTATCAAGCCCCACGCTAAGACCGTCTAATTTTATAAAAATAGTACGACCCACTTGATATCTAGTGAATAAAGGGTTTACATCGAGTAGTAGTTTTAGCCCCGCCTTCGGATTTACAGAAGCGTCTTGAATGATGAGTTCTTCAAAGAAATTTCCCGCTTCGTCATTAGAAATTACAAAACCAGAAACAAAGGTGTTGGTGTTTTCAAAAGTAAAGATGGTTTCGCCAGACTCGACTGCCTGAAAATAGGCACTATGCACAGAGGAAATCGACACGATTTCTCCATTCAGTTCAGGTGTATCTGTTAGCTGCTCTGGTAGTTCAAATTCATCATCTTCAACACAAGAAAAAGTAACTAGCAACAAAATGAAAAGTAGACAAAATTGATAAGTGGAAGGTGTTTTCATAAGCTTGTATTTTAAAACCGAACATAGACGTTTAGATAATAGGTGGTTCCATTTCCGAAGAAATAGCGGGGACCAAAAATGCGACCATTAGGCCTAGATACATCCTCTTTTACATCCCGGAAGTTGGTCAAACGACCTTGTTCAAATCCACCTGTTTTATAGGTTTGATTCAGCACATTGTTAGCGGTTGCAAAAAATCCAAGGTAGTATTTGTGAATACGCCACGATTTACCCCCTACTATATTGACCAGGAAATAATCGGGGAATTCTTCTTGCTGAAGCAATTGTCGTGCTTCTTCTTGGTTGAAATCATTAATTAATTGCCCATCATAATCTTGTATAAAATTTGCAGTTCTAGCCAAATTATTTACGTCTAGGTATGCATTCGAAAAGTAATTAACGGTGGTACCCACCCACCAAAATTCAGGATCCCGATATTCAAAACCAAGTTGGTACGCACGTTCTGGTCCGCTGGCTACATGATAGTTTTTTAGGTTTGTGGTGCCATCGCCAAAGGTGAGCGGATCTTCAAAATCATCGCTAGTGACGTATAGATTCGGATTGTTGGCAAATAAATATTGCCCAACCGAAGCAGCGGTTTTTAATTTGAATGTTGGTGTTATCTGGGCTTCAATTCCTAACTCTACACCTTGATTTACAGTTTCAATACCCGTCATCACTTCTTGAATAAAAGCACTTTTCTGAATACCCAAGCCCGTAAGGTTTTCAGTAAAATAAAAACCGACGTCATTCAGGTCTGTAGCAGCGATGTAAAAACCAGATAAACGCGCATTCACAATGGGCGAGCGATACACATAACTAAGGTCGGCACTTAAAAATTTGGGTGGTTGCAGCCCAATGGCCACCTGATTGTTTTGCCGGGCGTTTGTAAATGTATTCCGAAGAGTGGGCGCCTTTTGCAAGTAACCTGCATTCACATCTATAAGGTGACGCCCTGTGATTTTATAGGTTGCGCCTGCTTTAGCTCCGTATTGCGAAAAGCGTACTTGTTCACTGGGCCCAAATGACAATGGTCTTGGAAAATTACCGTTTTCGTACAAACCGTTGCGTTGATACGTTGTTTGTCCTGCTGAAACTGCCAGATAAAAATCAATTTTTTTATAGGTAAACTGTCCTTGCACAAAACTGGACAGCACATTTGCGGTAAGTTCATAATTGTATTTATAGCGCTCTCCTTCAGCTACAATCCGATTGCGATTTCTAAGGTCACTTTGGGCGATATCTCCAACGATTGTATTCTCGTCTCCTTCAGCAAAAAAATCGACATCTAAAAATCCTGTTCCGCCAAGCAAATCTTTCAAAAGCGCAAAATTTTCACTTTTCAACGTGCGATAGTTTAGCTTGGCATTCAAGATAATTTCTTCTGAAATTTTAGTATCTAATATGCTGTTAACTGTAATTTGGGTATCGTCTGTACGGTCTTCCTGAATCACATAAATTGAATTCCCGCCGTTGGCTACGGCTACTGGGTTTGTGTTTGCTTCGTATAGCTCATCCCATGCAATTTGACCATCGGTTATGAATTGCTGTTGCGCCAAATACGCTTGTTGAAAGTCGTATGAAGTTGGGTTCTGATCGCGCAAGAAAAAGCTTGGGAGCCTTTGATAGTAATTACCAAACGGACTTCGGGCACCACCAATGTAAGATTCTTCACCGTTGAATGTAATAAGACGTGTTCCGCCAGCATCAATTCGGGTATTTCCCACAGTACCAAATTGGTAGCAAACATTGGTGTTGAGATGGGTGGAATTGCCGAGTGTAAGATTGTGATTGAGCATGATAATGGGTTCTACAATTTCGCGAATGCGACTGTTGCGAACTGCGCCATTCTGAAACCCCCAATTAGGATTATACCGAATGTTTTTCAAGTCTGCAACCTCTTGGGTTATTGCCGTTGCACGCCCCCGTCGGTTAGGCGTATAGAGCCCAGAAATATTTAAGCTGTTTTTAGGGTTTAACTTTTTTTCTACGGAAATAAACAATGAGTTTGCATCGTAAAGCGTCCCTTCTTGAAACCCTTCGTCTCCAAACCTACGGGATGCCAAAATTGAATAGGCCCATTTACTTTTAGACAATCCGCTGTGATATGAAGCCATCACCCGACCTTCATAGCTTCGGTTGGCCATTGCGAACGACACACGGCCACCGCGCCTGTACTGTGACGCTCGCATCACAATATTTGTAGTGCCTGCCAGATCACCAAAACTCGCGGCGTGCGGGCCCAAGCCTCTAGAAAACTGACGATTGCGTTGGGCGTCGTTCAACCCGCCCCAATTACCCCATTGTGGCCGGCCATTAAACTGCTTGTTCATTTCAATGCCGTTGATGAGTAACTTTCCGTTGGCATTGTCAAGCCCCCTTGGTCTGAAAAAAGTCGCGCTAAAATCGAATGCTGCAGCATTTAAAAACACATCCCGTGAGGCGTGCAAGAGACCAGATATGGAAAATGCCGTTCCATCATCTTGGTTGAGTTCTTGGTCACTTAAACTAATAATTCCTATTTGCTCTTCTATTTCGGAAAGGTCTATTTCAAACAAAATAGGGTCTAGATTTATAGTGTTCCCTTCTTCAATGGTAATCTGAATACGTTTGGTGCGATATCCTTCCTTAGAAACAATAAGAATATGTTCGCCAAGCGGAATGTTTGAATCTGTAAAATTGAAAATCCCATTGTCATCTGTCTCTGCTGAAAGTCTACTGGAGGCAATTTGTAGTAATACACTTGGAACTGGTTCTGCAGCATCTGAATCGACCACTCGGCCTTTTACAACAGTGTTTTGAGATACTACCGTTGTTTGGAACATAACAAAAATGATAACGAACGCCATACATGGCTGCAGGCGTTTTAGCAATTTTGGTGCGTTTACCGTTATTCGTTCACGATAGAAGTATTGTAGCTCCCTTTTTGTTAACACTCGTTTCATTTTACAGATTGAGTTAATTTTTATTAGGGAGTCTCATGTATAGAAATATACATGTACTAAGGAGCTAAAAAGGTAGGATTTCAAAATAAACCAGTCAAAAAAACAATAGGAAATTATTCCTTTTACTAGTCTTTATTCATGAATTGAAGGCAGCTGAATTAGCATGACAAACTTTCGAAGTTTATCTTTAAAAAGCGGTGTACTCCCCAAAGTAGTTTGTTTTAAGATGAAAAATATATTGCTGTCACTTTTCGCTTGTGCCATTCTAACTGCAACGGGGTTTGCCCAAGAAAAAAATCAGTATGCTATTGTTACGGTTGCGTTCTATAATATGGAAAATCTATTCGACTTTGAAGATGACCCATTTACATTTGATAATGACAGAACTCCCGACGGAAAAGACCATTGGACCCAAGAAATGTACCAAGCTAAATTAAAAAATATGGCGCAGGTGATTTCTGAAATTGGTGCGGAGGAAAGCGGTGGGCCGCCAGTTATTATTGGATTATGTGAAATTGAAAACCGTCGGGTTTTAGAAGATTTGGTGAATCAGCCGTGCTTAATAAAAACTGATTATGGAATCATTCAATTTGACTCACCAGATTGGCGTGGAATTGATGTGGCGCTTTTGTACCAAAAGCGCCTATTTACGCTCACGAACTACAAGTCGGTTCCTTTATATATTTACGACAGTCTTGACCCTAGCAAGCGTGTGTTTACGAGAGACCAATTGGTGGTAAGCGGTATGTTAGACGGCGAGTTAATTCATGTATTAGTGAATCATTGGCCTTCACGGCGGGGCGGTGAAGCAAGAAGCAGCCCCAAACGTGTTCGTGCTGCAAAGTTGAATAGACATCTTATAGATTCGTTGTTTTCTAGAGACCCATATGCAAAAATTATAACGATGGGCGACTTTAACGATGATCCCACGAACAGAAGTATTAAGAAACACTTACGAACAAAAAATAAGAGGGCTGACTTAAAATTAAAAGAACTGTATAACCCGATGGAGCGCCTATTTAAAAAAGGTATTGGCACATTGGCATGGCGCGATAACTGGAATCTTTTTGACCAAATAATAGTCTCAACAGAACTAACCCTTCAAGATTATGATAGTTATCGGTTGTTCAAAGCAGGTATTTTCAACAAACCTTATTTAGCGAATCCAAAAGGACAATTTAAGGGATATCCTTTCCGCAGTTTTAATAATGGCAGTTTTACTGGCGGGTATAGCGACCATTTTCCAGTATATCTATTTCTAATCAAAGAAAAGAACTAGCACCTAGAGACTATAAATCTAGCCATTGTGACCAAGGTATTCTGCTCAACATAAGCACTAAGGCAATGGTGTAAAATATGGCAAGCATTTTGAATTTCGGCTTGCTTACCAGTTTCTTTTTATGTTTAGAATAACCAATGGTTATAAAAACAACCGTCAAGATCATTATGGTAGGATGTTCTACTGCGTAGAGGCGAAACAAATCGTTTTTCATTACTTCACCCATTCCGTTATTGGTGATGTTCTGCAATCCTAAAGGAGATATAAAATACAGCACCAAACCAATCAGAAACTGTATGTGGGTTGTGATGAGCGCAAAAAGCGCGAGTCTAAAGTCTTTTGGACTGTATTCCTTATTTCCGAAGTATCCAGCAAGTGCATTGATGGTGGCAATAAGAACTACAAAAACGACTAAATAAGCCCAGTATGAATGTATAAATTGAACAGTTGTGTACATAATGTGCGGTTTGGTTACCACGTAAAGGTAGGTATATTTCCATAAAAAAACCGCTCCAATTTTGGAGCGGTCTTAAAATATTTCAACAAAGAAACTATTAGAATTCGTATCTGATAGATCCGTTGTATGTTAAGCCGTTGGTGTTAATTACACCAAAGCGATCCGTTTGTTGGATTGCTTGAACATCGAATACGTTAAACACGTTTCCTCTTAGCACTAGTTTTTGACCTCCTAAATTGAATTTGTAAGAAACTCCTAAGTCAACTAAGTCATACGCATCAAGCTTTTCAAGATCCTCTAAAGTAGAACTTAAGTCTGTGAAAACATAGTGGTTTGCATAATAGTTATAATTTCCGTCGAAACTAAGACCTTTTACAACCTTTGCTCTAAAGCCAAGACCAGCAGCAGTTTGTGGCGCAGTAGAAACTTTAATTCCGCTACGGTCAACACCTTCACCTTCAGAGATTAGCTCACCTGTTTCATCGTTATATATTTGGAAGTTTGTTTCGCCTTTATATACCCAACTACCACCAGAAGCATATCCTGTTAAGGTTAACCAATCTGTTACCCTCCATTGGAGATCAACTTCAGCACCAGTATGGTATTGACGTACACCTCTTTCAAAAATATTGATTTCAGTTTCGTCTCCAGAATCTGGAGTTCCATCAGGATCATCAATACCACCAGACAGTACAGTTCTGTTATCCCAGTCTGTAATGTATGCGTTAATGTTAATTAAGATATCATCTGCTTGAAAACGGTATCCCGCTTCATAACCAGTAATTTCTTCATTTTCAATTGTTGGCTGCACTAAGACATTAGACCTTCTAATGTTTTGAAATGCACTATCTGAGAATGGCTGACGAGAATAACGTCCTGCGTTTACAAAGATGGTATTCATATCATTGATTGAATATGAGACCCCACCTTTAACGTTGTATCCCATTTCATTAAATTTATCTGAAGTTCCTGGATCGCTAAAACGACCTATTCTTTGGTACGACTGATTAGACAGAGCACCTTGGAAAAATACTGAGAATCTCTCAGTTGCATATTCTAACTGACCGAAAACCCCTTGATAGTTGATATCTTCAGAGTAATCGTAGTCGATACGATCTTCTTCTGGCGCAAAATCATTTAATGCTGCCCATGGGTCAGCTTCGTACGTATTGGTTACTGTAGAACCATTCGCCGTATCATTAGCCCATCCTGTAAGACCGTACAAATCTACTACTTGACGGAAGTGATCTCCTGTATATGTTCTTACATCAACACCGAAGTTTGCCGTTAGATTATCGCTAAATTGGTGCTCTAAATTAGAAATCAATCCAAACCATTGGTGATTGTTCATAGAAGCTCTCCTAATATATCCATCACCATCAGGACCATCAGTATTACCTAATCCAATTGCTGTGTTATTTGCAATATTTGCAGGGTAATCAATCTGGCCGATTAACGGACCTGCTCCATCAGGATCTTCGGTACGAATAGGACGATCTCCTCTAGGTCCCGTTCCACCACCGCGACCCCAAGAGGCATATGCCACAGAAGAAAGAGCTGTTTTATCGCTCATGGTCCAATCCCAGTTTAAGTTAAATACTGGTTTGTGGTAGAAGTTTTGACGCTCAGACTCAATTCCATCTTCTGTATATCCCCAATTTTCATTAAACTTGGGATCTGCAGCGAGTCTTTCTCTAGTTTGAGAAAAACGTTGACCGTGTAATTGTGGAGCTCCGGTTGCTAAAAAGTTGAATGAATGATTCTCATTCGGCTTATAACCAACAGCGAAAAAGTAGTTCTGACCTTGACCATAGGTTCCTTTTGCCCACTTTCTGTGTGCTTGCCAGTGGTCTAATAATACAGAAAATGCCCATCCGTTTTCGTTCATTCCAGTATCATAAGCAACTGTTCCTTTAAAGTAACTATCGTTAGCTCCTAAGAAACGTACAAAACCGCCTTCCGTTCTGTCAGCAGCTTTCATAACAATATTGGTCGTACCACCCACAGATGAAATTGCCAATTTAGATGAACCAAGACCACGTTGTACCTGAACCGCATTGGCGATATCAGCTAGACCTGACCAGTTAGACCAGAAAATACGCCCATCTTCCTGAGAATTCACAGGCTGACCGTTAAGTAACACGGCGATGTTTGAGTTGTCAAAACCACGCAAGGATAACTGACCGTCACCGAATCCTGTCTGTCCTGAAACATACGCAGATGGTGTGTTTTTAAGTGCTTCAGCAAGCTCAACATTACCAGCAACTCTGTTTTGAATTTCTTGCTTCGTAATAGTAGAAACAGCTACCGGAGTTTTTCGGTCTGCTGCTAAATCGATTACCCCTGAACCAACGATCACAACCTCATCAAGCGTGTTTTCGTCTACTGATAATGAGATTTCTCCTAAATCGGCTGTTCCGTTCGTAAGCGTATACGATACAGTCTTCTTTATGTAGCCAACATACGTAATCTCTAATTTACCTGTGTTAGAAGACACAGAAAGAGAAAAGTTTCCATCAAAATCAGAAATTGTACCGTTGGCGGTACCAATTTCCTTAATGTTTGAGCTTGGGAGGCCACCTCCCAAATCAGAATCAACAACGGTTCCCGTTACTGTTCCTTGCGAAAAAGCTGTAAAACCAGCTAATAGCAGTGTAAAAAGTAAAATTTTCTTCATAATTGTATGTGAGTTTTTAATTTGCTGCAAAAATAAGTACTTCCGTTGAAAAGTATGTTATACAACGTTAAGAAAATGCTAACAAATAAGTTGGTGTAGTAAATGTAATAGGATTATGGTAAGTATCTGAATTGAAGCCCATTAATTAATAACAGGGTTATCAACAATACTGGGTGCCAATAAATTAATTTACGATACAATCTAATTTATCCTTTACAGAAGGAATATAATCGAAATACGCCGCACGGTATTGCTCTTCTAAAGGTGTAGAAAAGGGTAAGTCTTCTTTAAACGGATCTACCTGCTTTCCATTTTTCCAGAAGCGATAACATACATGGGGACCTCCCGTGTTCCCCGTCATCCCAATCCAACCAATTACGTCTCCTTGACGCACATATTCACCAACCCTCACATTTCGCTTTTTCATGTGCAAATACTGGGTTTCATAGGTCGTATTGTGCTTTATTTTTACATAATTACCATTTCCTCCACGTCGCTCAGACTTCGTCACAGTTCCATCTGCAGTAGCTAAAATAGGTGTGCCCAACGGAGCTGCGAAATCGGTGCCCTTATGTGGGCGCAATTTGTAACCATAATATTTAATACGACGTTTTAGGTTGTATTTTGAAGAAATGCGGTAATTAAACTTTATGGGAGATTTTAAAAAAGCACGTCTTAAGTTATCTGCATTTTCATCATAAAAGTCTTTTTCGCCCGTAAGGCTATCTTTTTCATACTGAAATGCATAAATCGGACGACCACGATGTTCAAAATACGCCGCTCTAATTTCTCCCAGACCTGCCGGAATGGTATCATTTATATAATTTTCAGTATAAATTACTTTAAAATTGTCACCTTTTTGAAGACCGTAAAAGTTCACCGTCCATGCAAAAATATTCGCCAATCTATCGGTCATGGCCGGACTTAAATTATTGTCTTCCATGGTTTGCGATAACGAGCTTGAAATGATTCCAGAGGCTGTCTTTTCTACCATTGTCACTGGACGCTCGTCTGTATAAACCGTCAAAGAGTCCCTAAAATCCACGACTGCAAAATCTACTTTGTTTTTCTGATAGATAAAAACCTGCGTTTTATTAACCGAATCTTTAGAATTCAATAACATATACGGTTTGCCCACAACAATGCGCCGCACGTCAAAACTGTCACGAAATTGGGTCGCGACATGTAAAATATCTGCATTTGACACCCCATTGGCATCAAGGATTCCGCCAAAAGTATCTCCAGGGCGAATGGTATCTCGAATTACGTTGAAATCGTTCAGGATATAGCCAAATTCTTCAACAATCTCTGGGATCGGCTCAGTTTGTATTTCTTCAATTACATCATCCTTTTCATTATCGCATGCCAACATCGCGAGAAGTATAGGGATGGCTAAAAGTAGGTTCTTCAATGTTTTTTGAGTTTCTATATAATTAGTTCAATTTTTTAAACGTTTTCTCCCCATGTAGCAATTTCTTCTTCAGTCCAAACAGCTGGGAAAAATATCCGTTTTTGGTATTTTGGGTGCATATATTTAGCCCATTCGCTACCCCCAGTAGCTTTTTCGGGCTCTTTACCATGGTTTAAATATTTTGAAGCAGTGTTGTAATGCGCCATCACCCAGGTAATATTTATGGTATGGTCTAAATGTCGCATAGCCTGAACCAAAGCATCGTCTTCTCTGGCTTCTTTTGGAAGGTCCAAAAAGCGTGCATAGATGTTTATCGTGTTATACTCTTTCATAAAACGTATAAACTCCTTTCTATATTTTGCTTCAAATTGGCTCAGGGTGTAGCTTTTTTTACCCGTGTGGTAATCTTTACCAGCCGCTTGCCAATACAAATGTTCAAAAGCATGGCTGTACGGTGTGTCCCTGTCTATTGTTTTTCTGAAACGCGCATCTATTAATTGTAATAAATCGGTGCAGGCGAATTCAATTTTACGATACTGCGCACTCTGAAATCCGCTCGCTGGCGCTAAGGTGTTTCTGAACTTTAGATACTGCTCCACTTCCATTCCCTGTGTCATAATCTGGAATGAAGACGTTAACATATCAAAATATCGGCTTACACGTAATAACCGTTCCGAAAAAAATGCAGGGGTTAAATTTTCTTTATAGGAAATCTGCTGGATTTCCCAAAGCATCATCTTAAACAACAGCTCGTTTACCTGATGGTACATGATGAATACCATTTCATCTGGAAACAGCGTTTGCTGGGTCTGCAAACTAAGCAGGGCATCTGTCTGAATATAATCCCAATAATTTATGGGTTTGCTATGCAAAAGCCCTTCTAAATGGGTGTTAAGGTCTTGGTCGAGCAACTGGTATTTTTCTGCCAGCTGTTCCATTAATTTTTCCCGTTCTGCCGCTTTGTTTTTCACGTTGCTAATCTACAATAATTCTGAAAGAATGCCTCAACCCTTTAAACTCAATCAAACTTGCTTTTAACGACCCCACTGCCAAATCTGCCTTAATCAAAACCGGCATTTTATTGGCGTCATCTGTGACCCAGACAGTAAGACTTTCTTTTTCTTTAAAAACGCGTCCAGCTTGTACGTAGGGTCTAAATTTCATTACTGGGATTTTTCCAAATTTGGTCTTCATAATTTCTCTTCCCAAGAATTTCAACCTGAACTTATAGTTCTCCTTATCGAAGAACATATCCATATTCACGGTTTCTCCCACCTTAATGTTTTCCGTATCTAAATTATTCCGCAGGTAATAGAATGCAGACACCATATCTTGCGCATCTTTCGGGAAATTTACCAACTCTTTGGTCTTGTGTTTTTTGTTGTGTACCAGCGCCTTGCCCGACTTATGGTCAAAATCTATTTCAATATCTTTCGTGTGCCCGCCCTCGTCAATTTTCCGAATAAATTTATACGGAATATCTTTCTGCTTATCGATGTACGAATCGTAGTAATCTTCAACCTTAAAAAAGAATCGGCTCATCCCAATGGTTTCGCCTACGCCCTTCACGTGATAAACCTCCTTACCATTTAATGTGGCATCGTCTACCTCTAAAGTGGCATATCCTGCGGTTACAAAACCATAGTGAATACGAAATTTAAACCATTCTCCATCTTGGTAGGCTTGTTCTTGTGCAGTGGTGACCATTGCCAAGAGTATAAACAGTAGTGTGCTAATTTTTTTCATCGCATGTGTTTGAGGCGTTTCCTACCAATTTGCAACTATTGTTCCAAAATCAAAACCTCTTTTATAGAGTAACTAATTTGGTGCTCTGATATTGTATGCATATTCCTTTTGCTGAAATTACCATGTATCAAAAAACGCTACCCTCTGTTAGAATAGACGGTAGCGTATCTTTTTTGTTACATGAAAAACCCTATAATGTTCCTCTTTTCGCTTGTTGACGCTCAATCGCTTCAAACAACGCTTTGAAGTTTCCAACACCGAAACTTTGGGCTCCTTTTCGTTGAATGATTTCTATAAACATAGTGGGTCTGTCCAATACATTATTAGTAAATAATTGAAGCAAATATCCTTCTTCGTCACGGTCTATCAAAATCCCGTGTTCTTTTAACAAACTGATATCCTCATCAATTTCACCTACACGCTCTAAAATATCGTCATAATAGGTGTCTGGCACGTATAAAAATTCAACCCCACGTTCGCGCATGGCTGAAACCGTAGCCACAATATCATCGGTAGCTAACGCTAAGTGCTGCACGCCCGGACCATTATAAAAATCGAGGTATTCTTCAATTTGCGATTTTTTCTCGGCTTCGGCAGGTTCGTTAATCGGAAACTTAATTCGTCCATTTCCATTACTCATTACCTTACTCATCAAAGCGGTGTATTCAGTAGAAATATCGTCATCTGCAAATGAAATAATTTGGGCAAAGCCCATCACTTCAGCATAAAATTTACACCATTTATTCATTTCATTCCAACCAACATTCCCTACAATATGGTCGATAAATTTTAAACCTACGGGCGGCGGATTGTAATGCGATTCCCATTTCTCGAACCCAGGTAGGAAGATACCGTTATAATTTTTCCGTTCTACAAAAATATGCACGGTTTCACCATAGGTGTAAATTCCAGATTTAATAACATGGCCGTGTTCATCTTCTTCTTTTCTAGGCTCAAAATAGGGTTTTGCACCTCTTTTCGTGGTTTCTTCAAAAGCTTTGGTGGCGTCGTCTACCCAAAGTGCTATTACTTTTGCAGCGTCTCCATGCTCATCCAGATGCCTATTAATGTCGCCCCCTTTATTGAGAGGTGATGTTAGCACCAAACGTATTTTGTCTTGCTGCAGCACATAAGACACACGATCTTTTAATCCGGTTTCGAGCCCTGCATAGGCCAAACTCTGAAAACCGAAAGCTGTTTTATAAAAATGGGCAGCTTGCTTTGCGTTTCCAACGTAGAGTTCAACGTAATCGGTACCCAACAATGGAAGAAAATCTTCTGCATCGTCGAATAGCTTTTTGAGTCCGTACTCAGTATTCTGTAAATCTTTTAGGTTTTTTATTTCTTTTGGCATGATGTTCAATTTTTAATTACAATGTGACATTCTTCTCTTCGGAAAGTTCACATTGCTTACCACATCGCCCTTGCATGCGGTGTTAAATCTGCGGTATGACTTTTTGGCTCCAACATTTTAGTGATTTTCATCTAACCAGCTTTGGTAGTACGATTCGTCTGCGATTTTCAAGGCTTCTTCTGTTACCATAAGCGGTTTAAACGTATCAACCATTACTGCTAGCTCATCCGTTTTAACCTTTCCGATACTACGCTCAACCGAACCGGGGTGCGGCCCATGCGGAATTCCTGCTGGATGCAATGAAATGTGTCCTGCGTCTACATCATTCCTGCTCATAAAATCACCATCTACATAATACAACACCTCATCACTATCAATGTTGCTGTGATTGTATGGTGCAGGGATGCTCAACGGGTGATAGTCGTACAATCGAGGCACAAAACTACACACTACAAAGGCGTCGGTTTCAAAAGTTTGGTGTACTGGTGGCGGTTGGTGAATACGCCCTGTTATGGGTTCAAAATCATGAATTGAAAACGCGTATGGATAATTGTAGCCATCGTAGCCAACCACGTCAAACGGGTGGCTTGCGTAGACCATTTCAAATAGATCATCTCCTTTTTTCACCTTCATCAAAAACTCACCATTTTCATCATTCGTTTCCAATTCATAAGGCCTCCGAAGGTCGCGTTCGCAAAATGGAGAATGCTCGAGTAATTGGCCAAACCAATTTCGGTATCTTTTCGGTGTATATATGGGACGTCTCGACTCAACAATAAACAGTCGGTTATCGGCATCGTCAAACTGCATTTTGTAGATCATCCCTCTCGGAATCACTAAGTAGTCTCCGTATTTAAAATCCAAATTTCCAAGGTGTGTTCGTAGCTTCCCGCTTCCTTTGTGCACAAAAATAAGTTCGTCTGCATCTGTGTTTTTATAAAAATAATCGTCTTGACTTCGTTGGGGTGCTGCAAGTATAATGGTGCAGTCGCTATTGGTGAGTACTGCTTTCCGGCTATCTAGATAATCTTTTTCGGGTGCCACTTGGAAACCGCGAAAGCGATACGATTGCATGTTGTTGTTTTTGGCCACTTTTGGTGCTACGCTGTACTGCTTTTTAATTTCCTTTACTTGGGTAGGGCGTTGCTCGTGGTACGAATTGGTGTACATGCCATCAAACCCAATGGTGCCAAACAGTTGTTCATGATAGAGACTGCCGTCATCTTTTCTAAACTGCGTATGGCGTTTGGGGGGTATGTTTCCTAGTTTATGGTAAAAAGGCATAATGCATTCTGTTTGATACAAATATCGGAAATTCTGAACTTCTTCTTGTTTAAATAATACTTAAAGTTGATATCTTTAAGCTATGAAAAAATTATTTATAATTGCTGTATTGAGCTGTTCCACACTGAGTTTTGCGCAACTGGACCCTTCATTTACCGTAACCTATAAATTAAAAACGCTGCTAGATATAAATACACTTCCCGACAGCATTCAAGAAAGTGGTTTCAACATGGAAGTACATCTAAAATTGCGAAACCAGATGGAAGCCATATCGTTTCAATTAAAAGTGAATGACTCTATTTCGGAATACAAAATAAGCGACGAACTAAACACATTCGTCCAATCTGACAACTGGTTACTTGAAGCAACTAAAAAGAATAGATGGTTCGTTGACGATGCGACATATATCCAACAAACGTACTTATTAGAACAAGAATACTTAATTGCAAAAGCTTCATATCAGCAAAATTGGACTCTGGAAGAAGGCACTAAAACCATTCTCGGCTATCCTTGTAAACGTGCGAGCAGAAATAGGGATGACCTTGGAAATACATCAATTATTGCTTGGTATACCGAAGACATTCCTTATCAATTTGGCCCTGTAGGTAATCATGGACTCCCTGGTTTAATTTTGGAAATTCTTCAAAACGAAAAAATGGTGTATTATGCTACCGAGATCGACTTTGAGGGAGATGTGTATGCGTTTAAACCTTCAACTGGATATAAAATTTCACAGGAAGACTTCAACAATAAATTAAATTTCAACATAGAGTCATTCTCCAAAAAAAATTAAACTATATTCCTAAAACTTGAACCCCGCAGTCACGTGCCACTCGTCGGTCTTCCGCTCTGGAGAATAGGCGTATTTTAACTGTATCGGACCCAAAAATGTTTCCAGACCGTAACCAACCGCAAAGCCGCTATAGTTGATTCGGTTGATGAATTCGCCCGATTCGAATAAATTATCGCCCACATTACTGATATTGACCGCTACATTGAAGTGGTTTTTTGAAAGGAACTCCCAATCGAATGTCAAGGCGCTTTTTAGGTAGGTATCGCCCCGTACACTTAACGCCTCGTAGCCATACAACGGAATGATATTATTGATTTGCTTAAACCCAAATCCGCCCACAAAAAAATCGAGCGATTTTGTCGCATCGCTTCCAATTTTGAAACCTCCTTCTGTAGTAATAAGTGCTGTAAAATTGGTCAAGAACGTTTGTGCATATCCTGCTTTTGCCTTTGCTATGCTAAAACTATCGAAATCTTCATTTAGTCCGTTGGCAAAAAGATAGAGGTGGAAATCGCCTGAAAAGTATAACCCTTCTTTCGGAAAAAAGCTATTATCATAGGTGTCGTATACCAAATACCCGTACGTACTGAAGTAATTGGTGCTTTCAAAAATGGTACGCGGATTGTTATTTTGGTCTACACCGATGGTTTCAGAAAGGTACCGCAGGTATTTGTGCTCTAGCCCCACGCCTAACAGAAAGCTTCGCCTAAAAAGGGTTTCAAGGTACAACTGATTGGTTAGATCGCTGTATTCTAGGCTAATTTCGTTAAGCTGTGTTGGGTTTTCCTCTACGTCAAAAAGTTCAGAAAAAACAAAATCGAAAGGAACATCTTTGTCAAAAAAGTTAAAAGACGAATTTAGCCCCACACTCCAATAATTCCCCTTGTCTATATAATAGTTAAAGTCATACCGAAGGTTATCGCCCACGATTAAATCTAATGAGGCAATATCATTGTTGGTAAACAATCGTTTTCTAGTAATATTAATCAGCGCCCCGGTTCGATACAGATCATCGTAATGAGCGCCCAGGCGCAACAACGTTTTCACTTCACTTTCACGTAATTGAAAAACCACTTTATGCCCTCCACCTTCGGTTTCAACAAAGCGATAATTAATATCCTGAAAGTTTCCAGTGGCCGAAAGATTATTCACGCCCTCGTTAAATCGTTTGTAGGTTACACTGTCGTTTACCCGAAATTTTAGCTTTCCTAACACGTATGATCGGGTATAATTTTCATTTCCCATGACCACGACCTCTTCTATAAATAACTTTTTAGCTTTATTGAACGAAATATCGGGCGAGAAGCGGGCTTTTTGCCGTAACGCAATGGCCTCTAGTTCGCTCTTTACCTTGGCTGCTTCATCATAACCAGAAGCTATTATTTTTTCACCTTCGTCGAAGGCAACCACTGTAAAATTTTCGATATCGGGCTTAATGTACAGATCGGTTTTCTCGCGCTTTTTCTTCATATCGTTGATGGTGCGAAAATTATTGATCTGCACCAAAACTTCAAGTCCTGACCTCAGATTTTTTCGCCCCCGGAGGCTGTCCTGCACATCAACTCCAATAATAATATCCATTCCTTTGCTGCGTACTTCATCGATAGGGTAATTGTTCACCACACCCCCATCTACCAGTACCGTATCATTTATAACTACCGGACTAAACAATGAAGGCAGCGCACCACTGGCCGAAATAGCTTGGGGTAAATATCCGTTTTCTAAGATTACCGCTTCGCTGGTTTCAATATTGGTAGCAACACAAAAAAATGGGATGGGCAGTTTGCTGAAATCGGAAATATCGCTCACATGGCTGGTAAGTGTACTAAATAGATTGTACACGTTTTGCCCTTTCGAAATCCCTGAAGGCAATCGAAGTTGGAAGCCTTCAAAAGGAAGTGTTATGGCATATTTATCTGTTTCGTTTTTTTCGTAGAAAGTTTTGGCACTACGCGGAATATCATCTTGTATCAACCTATCGAAGTCTACTGCTCTAAAAATAGAGTCCAGTTGGTGGGCAGAGTATCCCGAGGCATAGAGCCCCCCAACTATGGCCCCCATACTTGTACCGCCAATGTAATCGATACGAATTCCAGCCTCCTCAATTTTTTTAAGTACGCCAATATGGGCCAACCCCTTTGCACCACCTCCACTAAGAACGAGCCCAACTTTTGGGTCGTCTTTTTGCGGCTCTTGGGCAAAACCAACATTTGCAATAAAGAGCATAAGTAATATGATGGGTACTTGTTTCAAAGGCTATTTATATTGGTAACTAATTTTTTTATTTTAATGTATTACTGTTAAATGCAGACTTCACTTACTACTCTTATTGTTTTTCAAACCTCACACAACTCACAACTCACAACTCACAACTATTCGTTTCATTTCTGAAAATACGTTACAATTTTTTTGGCCCGACTTGCACCCACCACCTTTTCAAGATCATCAAAACTAGCTTTTTCGATGCGCTTTGTGCTCTTAAATTTTTTAAGCAATTCAACCACTGTTTTTTCACCTATGCCCGGAATGGTTTCTAGTCCAGATTCTAACGCCTCTTTGCTTCGTTTATCACGGTGGAAGGTAATTCCGAAGCGATGCGCTTCATTTCGAAGCTGTTGGATGATTTTTAAGGTCTCCGATTTTTTATCTAGATACAACGGAATAGGATCGTCTGGATAAAACAATTCTTCCAAGCGTTTCGCAATACCAACAATGGCTATTTTTCCGCGCAGTTCTAATTTATCCAAGCTTTTTAATGCCGAAGACAACTGTCCCTTCCCTCCATCTATGATGATGAGTTGCGGCAAGGGTTGCTCTTCTTCTTTCAATCTTTTATAGCGGCGGTACACCACTTCTTCCATCGAAGCGAAATCGTCTGGTCCTGTCACCGTTTTTATATTGAACTTACGATAGTCCTTCTTGCTCGGTTTTCCATTTTTGAAAACCACACAAGCTGCCACCGGATTTGTACCTTGAATATTACTATTGTCGAAACACTCTATGTGTCTGGGTTCTTCAGACAATCGCAAGTCTTTTTTCATCTGCGCCATGATGCGCTTTTCATGTCGGTCTGGGTCTACAATTTTTGCCTGTTTGAAACGCTCCATCCGGTAATACTTTGCATTCCTGATGGATAGATCTAGAATTTTCTTTTTGTCGCCCAGCTTCGGAATGTGCAATTTCACGCCTTCTTCTGTTTCAATTCTGAAGGGAACGTACAATTGTTTGCTCTGCGAGTTAAAGCGTTGCCGCAATTCGACCACCGCCAACTCTAGCAATTCTTGGTCGGTTTCATCCAGCTTTTTTTTAATCTCCAACGTATGTGATCTAATAATGCTTCCGAAGGAAATCTGCAGAAAATTGACGTAGGCATAACTTTCATCTGAAACAATACTGAAAACGTCAACATTGTTGATTTTCGGATTCACCACGGTACTCTTTGCCTGGTAATTCTCCAGCACATCAATCTTTTCTTTCACCCGCTGTGCATCTTCAAAATGAAGGTTTTCGGCAAACGTTTTCATCTGTTTTTTAAAGTTCCCGAGCGACTCCTTAAAATTTCCCTTGATGATATTTCGAATGGCCTCGATATTTTCGTGGTAGTCTTTTTCAGAATGATGCCCTTCACAAGGTCCGGCACAATTCCCTAAATGATATTCTAAACAGACTTTATACTTTCCTGCCCTAATTTTTTCTTCGGCCAAATCGTAATTGCAGGTACGCAAAGGGTATAGGCCCTTAATCAGGTCTAGCAAGGTATGCACCGTTTTCATGCTCGTGTATGGTCCAAAATATTCAGAGCCATCTTTTATGAGTCGGCGCGTTGGAAACACCCTTGGAAAACGTTCGTTCTTGATACAAATCCACGGATAACTTTTGTCATCCTTCAACATCACATTGTACTTAGGTTGGTATTTTTTAATGAGGTTGTTTTCCAGCAACAGCGCATCGGTCTCTGTGGCCACAACAATATGTTTGATGTCTTTTATCCGCTTTACGAGGAGTCGCGTTCGCGCATTGTCGTGTTGTTTGGTAAAGTAAGAGCTTACTCTTTTCTTTAGGTTTTTGGCCTTCCCCACATACAACAACTTACCGTCTTTGTCATAATATTGGTACACCCCAGGCGAATTGGGGAGCGTTGAAATTTGTAAGGGTACCGAAGCTTCTGCCATACCTGTAAAGATACTAGCAATTTTATTTTCTGCGGAAACTTTCAAACTTCAATTCTGTTAAGTTTGGGTTAAACAAGGGCTTCAATAAAACCACAACATCTAATTAATGCGTAGATTTTTCAAAACGGAACATCTTGAACCAACCATTACGTTTTTTCAAACTGATACAGACTGCAGCAATTCTTGCTGTGGCTTTGTTGTATGGTTTGGCTCCATTACAGCAACCGTTGGCAGACGGCTTCCATAAATTAGAACACACCCTGTTAAATACTGATGGGCACCACTCACATGATACAGCACATGATTTAGAGTTGGCACACAGTCATGAGCATCAACTACTTTCATTTTTTAACGATTTGTTTCAGGATCAGTCGTCTGAAGATGATGCAGCAGCAAAAGAAATTAAACTAGACAAGCACATACTACAATACTGTGCATCACTAAAACATGCTGTAACCAATTCTTCCGAAGAGAATTTTAACTACAATTATATTCCCTATTCTGTTGCACTTCCCTACACTTCTCCTCCTCCCGAACTTTACTTTTCATAAACCGACTTCATAAAATTTCAGAAGCCTAGTTGCTTGCTGAAATACAGTTCAATTCTTAAATATTTCAAATGAAAAGTATTCTCTTAATGGGACTACTCCTCTTTTGTGCGCTCGTTAATGCACAAACTCTAAGTGGTGTGGTAGTAACCCAAAACAATAACCCTTTAGAAGATGTTGCCATTTTCAATAAAAACAGTGGCACACATTCACATACCAACACAAATGGTGAATTTACCATAGACAAAACCGAAATTAACGACGTGCTCTATTTCTCCTTTTTAGGATATACCCCAATAACATACACGGTGCGAGCAGCCGATTTCAATAGGCCTGCAACCATTCTGTTAACACAAAATGCTGTTTCTTTAGCGCAAATTGTTATCAATCCGCAAGTAGATGCCCTAAACAGTATTGTAACCATAGACCTAGAAAACAACCCAGTGAAGAACTCACAAGAAGTCCTTAGAAAAGTTCCTGGGCTCATTATTGGCCAACATGCAGGTGGCGGAAAGGCCGAGCAGATATTTTTGCGCGGATTCGATATAGACCACGGTACAGACATTAACCTAACCGTAGATGGATTGCCCGTAAATATGGTTTCACATGCACACGGACAAGGATATAGTGATTTGCATTTTTTAATTCCGGAAACCTTAGATAGAATTCAATTTGGCAAAGGTCCCTATTATGCCGAGCGTGGTGATTTTACTACGGCCGGTTATGTTGCTTTTAAAACAAAAGATAAATTGCAAAACAGCTTCATTTCACAAGAGATAGGAGATTTTAATGCATTACGTACCGTCGGGCTATTTAAATTGTTGGATACAGAAAATTCTGATGCGTATGTGGCAAGTTCTCTAAACACATTTGACGGTGCTTTTGAATCGCCTCAAAATTTCAGTCGGTTTAATCTGATGGGGAAATACACGTATAATCTTCCTGGCGATCAACGTGTTTCATTATTGGCTTCGCATTTCACAAGTACGTGGGATGCTTCAGGGCAAATTCCACAGCGAGCCGTAGATGCAGGATTGATAGGCCGTTTTGGAGCTATTGACGATACCGAAGGAGGTACTACAAACCGAACAAATTTCTTAGTGAGCCATTCAAAAAAATTAGATGATAACGCTAAGCTTGAAAGCAGTGCTTACTTTTCGCAATACGATTTTGAACTGTTTTCAAACTTTACCTTCTTTTTGGAAGATCCAATAAATGGTGACCAAATTCGCCAATTCGAAGAACGGAATATTTTGGGCTTTACTACGGCTTATACGCAAGAAACCACCCTGTTCGATTCAGATTTTGAATATACAGCGGGAGCAGGTGCTCGATATGACAACGTAGATGATATACAGCTGTCTCGAACTAAAAATAGAGATGAATTACTAGAACGATTGGCTTTTGGAGATGTAGACCAAATAAACACCCATGCGTTTCTGAAAACAAATTATACTCAGGGTGACTTTACCATTGCTCCTGAAGTACGGATTGATTATTTTAAATTTCTGTATGAAGACAAGCTTACTGAAACTTATAATAATAAAAGTGAAAACAAAGTTTTTGTGAGTCCGAAACTGAACCTTGCTTACAGTCCGAATCGACAAGTACAATTCTTTTTCAAAACGGGAATAGGATTCCATTCTAACGATGCTCGAGTGGTTGTGGCAAATAACGGAGAAGATATCCTACCTGCCGCCTACGGAGCAGATGTAGGTGTTGTTTACAAAGCAACTGATAAATTGGTGCTAAACAGTGCGATTTGGGCGTTATTTTTAGAGCAAGAATTTGTGTACGTGGGCGATGCTGGGATTGTAGAATCCAGCGGAGCAACCCGCAGAACAGGAATCGATTTTGGCGCGCGATACGAAGTCTTAGACTGGCTGTACTTATTTGGAGATATCAATTATACCTATGCCAGGAGTACGGAGGAAGCTGAAGGAGAAGATTTTATTCCCTTAGCACCAGATTTAACAAGTACAGGAGGAATTTCATTTGAAAATATAGGAGCCTTTTCTGGTGGACTGAATTACCGATATATCAAAGATCGACCAGCCAATGAGGACAATAGCATCGTGGCAGAAGGTTATTTTGTGACAGACCTAACCGCAAATTATACTTTTAGGAATTTTATTTTTAGTGTGATTGTTGAAAATCTATTTGATACGGAATGGAATGAAACTCAATTTGCAACTGAAAGCCGATTATTTAATGAGCCAGCGCCTGTAGAAGAAATTCATTTTACGCCTGGCACACCGTTTTTCATTCGTGGTAAAGTAACTGTTAATTTTTAGAATCTGTAAAGGAGCACCTTCCCCTGATTAGGAGAAGGTGACATTCAGGGCATAAAGCGTAGGGAGTGCTCTAAATGCCGGAAGGGGTCTGGAAAACACAATATCAGAACCTCCTGCCAACCCACTCCGACTTTTCAGGTTATCCCAAACCTGAAAACCTACCCCGTAAAAATAATGGGGCAGCCTCTTGCCTAAATCAGGGCGAGGAACCTAAAAATTAGTTTGATTTTCAATTTCAATACGTATCTTTCACCCGTGAACATTGCTATATTATCGCGGGGCGAAAATCTGTATTCTACCCAAAGTTTGCTAAAAGCTGGTGAGGACCGAAACCATACTATGGAGGTGTTAAACCCCACCTTCTTCAATCTAGCAGTAGAAAACGGAAATGCCGTATTGTACTATCACGATGAGGTAGTAGACGATTTAAACGCTGTGATACCGCGTATTGGCGCCAGCAATACGTTTCAGGGTACTTCGCTTGTACGCCATTTTGAAGCGGCGGGTGTTACCTGTTCGGTATCTTCGGAAGGAATCCTGAACTCAAGAGACAAATGGACCTGCTTCCAAATACTTTCCCGCGCAGGCATTCCTGTTCCTAATACTGTTTTGGGTGGCTATTATGATGTTGAAATACTCCTACAGAAGTTCAATAACCAGCCCATAATTATAAAAATATTAGAAGGCACCCATGGTCAAGGGGTGATCCTTTCAGAAAGCAAACAAAATGCTCTGGCCACGGTTGAAACGTTACAGACCAGCGGAGTGAAATTCGTTTTGCAAGAATATATAGAAGAATCGAAAGGCACCGACATACGTGCGATTGTGGTAGACGGCGTGGTGGTAGCTGCCATGAAACGAACTTGCAAGGCGGGCGATTTTAGATCTAACTTGCACCGCGGGGGTACCTCCGCCACCGTCCAACTTTCTTATGAAGAAGAACGTGTGGCACTAAAAGCTGCAAAAGCACTTCGTCTAGCCGTTTGTGGCGTAGACATTTTACAATCAGATCGCGGACCGTTGGTATTGGAAGTGAATTCGACCCCAGGCTTAGAAGGTATCGAAACCACCACGGGCAAAAACATTGCAAGAAGCATCATTGGCTACCTAGAACGAAACAACCGTTAAAACTTCTTTAAATACTCAACAAATAGAAGGGTTTGTCACGCCTTTTATTACCTTTCCACAGTAAAAAAACCAAAACTTTTTGAAACGAAACATAGGACGTACCGATAAAGCAGACTTTCCCTCACTACACCTACATGATATCGATGTGAAAATTGATACGGGTGCATATACTTCTACCATTCATTGTAAAAATGTTCAGGTAGAAGACAATTACCTGAAATGTGTGTTTTTAGATCCTGAACATCCCGCTTATCATGAAAAGGAATTTATCTTTGATAAATACGACGTACGCGTTGTAAAGAGTAGTAATGGCCAAACCCAAGCGCGGTATCGTATTTTAACTGAAATAGAACTCTTCGGAAAATGTTATCCTATTTTCTTGACCCTAAGCGACAGGGGAGAGATGAAATACCCAGTACTTTTGGGGAGAAAATTTCTCACCAAACGATTCGTGGTAGATATTAACCGCACCAATCTTTCGTATAAATTAAAACTGAAAAATGAACATTAAAATATTATCCGCAGCCCCCAACTTATACTCTACCCAGCGTATTTTAGAAGCTGCGAAAAAGAGAAATCATACGGTCGAAATCATTAACCACACCAAGTGTGACATTGTGATCGAAAAGAAAAACCCTTGCGTGTATTACAAAGGGAAAAAAATTGAGCAGGTGGATGCTGTGATTCCGCGTATTGGTGCCTCTGTAACTTTCTACGGAACTGCTGTAGTACGCCAATTTGAAATGATGCGCTGTTTTACCACTACCGAATCTATGGCGTTGGTGCGCTCTCGCGATAAATTGAGAAGTCTCCAGATACTTTCTCGCGCAGGATTAGGGCTTCCGAAGACAATTTTTACTAATTATTCAAAAAATGTAGAGGGAATCGTAGACCAAGTGGGCGGAGCGCCAGTAATCATTAAATTATTAGAAGGCACTCAGGGTATCGGCGTTATTTTAGCTGAAACCAAAAAAGCAGCCGAATCTGTGATTGAAGCTTTTAACAACCTTCAAGCACGGGTGATTGTACAAGAATTTATTAAAGAAGCGGGCGGCGCCGATATTCGTGCGATTGTGATTGATGGCCGTGTGGTAGGTGCCATGAAACGGCAAGGAAAGGAAGGAGAATTCAGAAGTAATCTACACAGAGGCGGAACTGCCGAGGTCATCGAACTTACCGATGAAGAAGAAACAGCAGCCATTAAAGCCGCAAAAGCTATGGGGCTGTCTATCGCAGGGGTAGATATGCTACAATCGTCGCGCGGACCACTAATTCTAGAGGTGAATTCTTCTCCAGGACTGGAAGGGATAGAAACAGCTACCGGAATTAATATTGCGCGAGAAATCATTAAATTTATAGAACGAAGCGTTTAATTTGGCAAAGTAAATGGCAAAAGACATCATTATACTTGGCAAAAAAATAGAGCCCGGCCAGACCAAAATCATCAATTTTAGTTTTGCCAAGCTTTACACTGCCACTAAAGTTGAAATTCCCATCATCGTATCCAGAGCCGTTATAGACGGTCCCACCGTTTTAATGACAGCAGGCATCCATGGTGATGAAATTAACGGTGTTGAAGTGGTGCGACAAGTAATTGCAAAAAAAATAAACATTCCGCAACGGGGAATCATTATCTGTATCCCTATCTTAAACATCTTCGGGTTCTTAAACGCAGAGCGCACATTCCCCGATGGTCGCGACCTAAACAGGGTGTTCCCAGGTACCAAAACAGGTTCGTTAGCCAGTAGGGTTGCCTTTCACTTTACAAAGGAAATTTTACCGATGGCAGATTATTGCCTCGATTTCCATACGGGTGGGGCACAACGGTTCAACGCTTCACAAATACGTATCGTGCCCAACAACAAAGAGCTTTTTGAGCTTGCTGAAATATTTAATGCCCCGTTTACGGTATATTCTAATAACCTAAGCAAATCATATCGATCTACATGTGAGAAATTGGGTATTCCCAGCCTACTTTTTGAAGGGGGCAAAAGTTTAGATAACGACAAACACATTGTAAAAAATGGGGTAGATGGAGTTTTGCGTGTTTTAGCACATTTAAAGATGCTACGCCCAGAAATTAGCCTTCCCGAAAACAAACATGCCACCGTACTTATCGAAAAAAGCCGATGGATTAGGGCACAAAAAAGCGGACTCCTACATGTGAAAATTGCATGCAATAAATACGTAGAAAAAGATGAGTTTTTGGCAACCATAACCGACCCTTACGGCCAAATGCGTTTTAAAGTGAAAGCGCCTAATGCAGGGTACATCATTAATGTGAACCATGCGCCCATTGTGCATCAAGGAGATGCAATATTTCATATCTCTGTAAATGATGGCACACGTTCAGAAACTGAAAACCAAGATTAGATGCAGAAAGAGGCGCTCAGAAAAAAATATGGCTCGCTACGGTCAACTCTTTCAGAAGAAGAACTCGAATCGAAAAGTATGGCCATTGCCAACCAAGCGCTACAACTTCCTATTTGGGACCATACCTACTACCACATCTTTCTGAGCATTCAAAAAAAGAAAGAAATAAATACCGAATACTTACTTCATATTTTACACGGAAAGGATAAAAGTATTTGTATTCCGAAGGCAGATTTCAAAACTTTTGAGATGGAACATATTCTTCTACAAGAAAATACGCCCATTAAAATTTCAGCATACGGTATCCCCGAGCCAGTTCATGGTATTTCAATAGATCCAAAACAATTAGACGTCGTTTTTGTTCCGTTGCTGGCTTTCGACACCAAAGGAAATCGAGTTGGCTACGGAAAAGGATTTTACGACCGTTTTCTTGCACAGTGCAAACCGAGTTGCTTAAAAATCGGACTTTCACTGTTTGAAGCCGAAGAAGAAATCGTCTATGAAAACATAGATTTTCCACTAAATCACTGCATTACACCAGCAAAAATTTATTCGTTCTAAAAATTCTGCCGTATATTGTTAATCAAATCTTAAACAATCAACCATCATGGAAAATCAAAACACGCCTGCGGGCAGCCCACCAGACAACAATTTAGTTTGGGCCATTATCTGTATCATCTTTTGCTGGCCTCTTGGCATCGTTTCAATCATTAAATCGACTAAAGTAAAAACACTTTGGCTGCAGGGAGACCACGCTGGTGCCCAAAAAAGTGCAGACGACGCAAAGAAATGGGCTATTTGGGGAATAGCAGTCTCAGCAATATTCTGGGTACTGTATATTATTCTTATCGTTGCCGGAGTGGCGGCTGGCGGATTTTAATTTCCGCTTATTTTTAAATGATAGTATGTCCCCCAGCAATTTTCTGGGGGATATTTTTTTTAGTTATAGTATCTTTATCGCATGAACAATTTACAACAACCTCCACCCGACAATAATATGGTCTGGGCAATTTTAAGTACCGTGCTTTGCTGCCTACCATTGGGCATTATTGCTATTATAAAAGCTTCTAAGGTCGAACAACTTTGGTATCAGGGATTTCATGCCGAAGCCCAAAAAGCAGCCGATGATGCAAAAAAATGGGCTATTTGGAGCGCTGTGAGCATCGGCATTATCATTGTGCTCTATTTCGTTTTCATGCTTGTAATTTTCGGAATTCAAGGTGTTGCCAATCTATAAACGTACCTTAAAAGTTGTGGGTATTGGATTGCTCCTAGGCATACTGATTTATATCTATTTTCTTTTTAATCCGTCACAGCATTCCTTTTTTCTAAGCTGTCCGTTCAAATCGCTTACAGGCTACCATTGTGCTGGCTGCGGTTCACAACGGGCCATACATCAGCTGTTGCACGGCGAATGGATGTATGCCTTTCGGTTAAACCCGTTTATGGTACTATCGCTTCCACTGGTTTTTTATGGGTTGGGTACAAAAATTTACAATTATCTCTTTCAGAAACAACATCGAGTACAATTATTTTACAAGAACTGGTTTATCTTCGGATACTTTGCAATCGCTATTCTCTATTGGGTATTGCGCAATATTCCATACCCTCCTTTTCACTATTTAGCACCTATTGAATAACTTGATTTATAAGAATTTACCTACAATTTGAATAATTTTTATATATTGCAACCATTAAAACTTATGTAAGAAGTGAATTTTTTAGCTCAGAAGAGAAAGAAAATTCTATTACAGGAAAGCGTCCCCACCACTTCCCGTAGAGAACATCCTTTCGATAATTTTTACTATAAAGAAATAGCCCGACTCACTGGGGCAGGTGGTTATGGAGTAGATTTTGTAAACAAAACTAGCTTTATAGACCCACAAGGAAGGCGGTTGCTTAAAGTTCCTGAAGACTTTAAGCCTTCGCTAACGCAGAACTTGCTTCAGTTTTATGCCGATTCAGAAAAACTACGGGTGATGGATACCTTTGCGGCTTGCCAAGAGGGGATTCCTTTTGCCACTACTGTAAAGATGGTAACGTATACAGGTGAAGAATTTTGGGCAAGAGCCATCGGAAAGCCGATGTATAACCAGAATGAAGAAATTATTGGAGTACAGGGTGTTTTTCAGGACATTACTACAGAAAAAAACAAAGAACTAGAACTTCAAAATTCTGTAAAAACCATTGCATCGCAGAATGAGCGATTGTTCAATTATGCCAATTTGGTTTCACACAATCTACGCTCTCACGCCAATAATTTAAAACTATCGTTAGAGCTGCTCCAAGATTTAGACAACCCCAAAGACGAGAAAGAGCTCATTAATGGCTTATCGACCATTTCAGAAGAGTTGTGCAATACCATTGCCCACCTAAACCAAGTTGTGACCATTCAGGATACTTCGAACACTAAAAAACAGAGAACCTCTTTTGCCGAATGTCTTCAGAATGCAGAAAAAGGGATACAACACTTGCTTTCGGAAAGTCGCACTGAAATTTATACCGATTTCTCAGAAGCTCCTACCATCGAATACATTCCGTCTTTTCTTGTTTCTATTCTACAAAATTTGATCAGCAACGCTATTCAATTTAGGCATGCCGATAGAAATCCGGTAATCGATATTTATTCGCTTGAAATCGAAGGTAAAATATCGCTGGTGGTTAAAGATAATGGCCAAGGTTTTGACGTCGAAAAGAACGGAGATAAGATTTTCAATATGCACCAAACATTCGATTCAGGCAAAGAGAACCGGGGCATTGGGTTATTTATGGTAAAAAACCAAGTAGAAGCATTGGATGGCAGCATCACGGTCGAAAGTGAACCAGGAAATGGTTCCGTTTTCAGAATTTCTTTTTAGACTTCTTCTAACCCTTCTTCTTCCTTTTTTTTCTTCGGAAAAGCCCTCTTATTAAAAATAATGAGTAATATGAGCCCTATGCTAATAGCCGTATCTGCTATGTTAAACACTGGATCAAAGAAAGTGAAATAAGTTCCGCCCCAATACGGAATCCACTCGGGCAAGACACCTTCCCACAAGGGGAAATATAACATATCTACTACCTTTCCGTAGAAAATGGTTCCGTAACCTCCTGCATCGGGAAATAAGGTGGCTACTTCAGAGGTACTGTCGTTAAATATCATGCCATAAAACACAGAATCGATGATGTTACCCAACGCACCTGCAAATATGAGCGCAATAGAAACCACCAACACCCTTGAGGCATTTTTACGTACCGAATCCCACAACCAATAGCCTATTCCAACGATGGCGACCAAACGAAACAAGGTAAGAATCAATTTTCCGTATTCTCCAGGAATTTTTGCCCCCCAGGCCATCCCTTCATTTTCTACAAAATGAATTTTGAACCAAGAAAACACATCGACACCATCGCCCAAAACAAAGGTTGTTTTGATATAAATCTTTGATATCTGGTCTATGAGCAGTACCAGGATAATGATCGCAATGGCTTTTTTAAGGGACATATCGCTTTATTGAAGTTGCAAAAATAAAGAATATTATTGGGTTTCTTTCAGGATAATATCACCATGCGTGCTTTGTGCCGTAATTAAAAATTTGCCGGTAGTTCCTAACTTATTTTGTACGGTGCCAAAAATAGAAGTTGCATCAGCATACACATCATTTACAGCGGTAAAAACTGTGATTTTTCCGCGATTCGTTTCAATATTGGCATTTCCGCTGAAATCTTCTAACACACACCTGCGATCTTCAATAGCAACATAGAGTGTTTCAAAAAACCCTATAGCATGTACACTTGCAGAATTTGACGTCACCGACACAAAGAGATTTTCGGGAATTTGAACAGAAACCTCAACACTTAGTAGTTTGTGGGCAGACAGCTTATCATTATAGATTGTTGCCAAAGGCCAAGCGCCAAAACCCAACGATAAGGATGTATTGGTCACTTTTTCGTGTATGACGATTTCTTCAGAGGTTTCACCTTCCAGTTGTACTCGAACCTCAATTTCATCATAATTACCTGCCGTTATCTTAAGCTCGTGCACCCCATTGGCGTTGATGCTGAGTTGATTGATGGTTTCAGCACTGTAGGTTCTTGATAGTTCCTTTTGGGCAAACAACCCCATAAATGGGATAAAACATAGTAAAAACAGAATCGGCCATGTTTTTCTACTACAAAATGATATTGTCAATTTTAACGGCATGTGTTCTTTATATTCATTCAATAATAAATAAATTGTAATTTAGTTTATACAGTATATCTTAATTTAACATGAACAAAACGGTACATTCCATCTATTTATGGACCATGGCACTCATTGTGGTTGGTGTAGCAATCTTTTTGGGCTATACCGGGTATAGCTATTATGACACCCCGTTAGAAGAGCGATTTTACCACCCCAGACACGATTGGTTTAAACCCAGCGGGCTTTTTGGCCAAGGTTTAGGTGTTATTGGTACGTTTATTATCTTTTTTGGTGTCTTTATTTATATTTTGCACAAACGCTACAACATACTCGGAAAATGGGTACGTTTAAAGTATTTATTAGAATTTCATATCTTTTTATGCAGCCTGGGTCCTGTATTAATTTTATACCATACAGCATTTAAGTTTGGTGGAATTGTTTCAGTGGCCTTTTGGAGCATGGTAGCTGTAGTTGCAAGTGGCGTTATTGGAAGGTTTCTCTATTTACAAATTCCACGAACTATTGAAGGTAGGGCACTGAGCTTAAAAGAGGTAGAAAATTCACAAACAGACATTACATCTTTTCTTGTCGATACCTATTCATTAGACGAAGCCGCTACTGTTCAATTTTTGAACTTTATCGATAAAAATAAAGGCAAAAAAGTCACAAAAGCGAATTTAAGAAAGTCGTTAGAAAATCATGGCGTTCCAAAATCGGAACAACGTAAAATTTTTAATACCGTCAGAAAAGAGCGTGTACTTACTAGAAAAATTGCGCGCTTGGAACAAATGAAAAAATTATTTCGGTATTGGCATGTTGCCCATATGCCATTTGCCATCATCATGCTAGTAATTGTAGTGGTTCATGTTGTGGTGGCCTTTACCTTTGGGTATCGATGGATATTTTAACTTATGGAAGACACTGTTTTATTAGAACAACTATTCACCTATGGTCTGGTGCTGTTGTTCTGTGTCTTAATTTTTGCATTTTATCTTCGGAAAAAGAACAAAACTTCTAAACAAACGCTGAAAAAAGTTGCCATCGCGAAAGAGGAAGGACTTTACGAACCTGTTTCGTTACATCCTTATATCGACCCCAACGCTTGCATCGGAAGTGGGGCCTGTATTAGCGCTTGTCCAGAAAAAGACATCATTGGTATGGTTAACGGCCAAGCTGAAGTGATCAATGCTTCAAATTGTGTAGGGCATGGCGCCTGCTTTCATGCGTGCCCGGTAGAAGCAATTTCATTAAGAATAGGTACCGAAAAAAGAGGTATAGATTTACCCCACGTTAATGAAAATTTCGAAACCAATATGAAGGGCATTTACATCGCTGGAGAATTGGGCGGTATGGGTTTGATAAAAAACAGTGTTGAGCAAGGGCAACAAGCCATAGACAGTATTGTTAAAAGTAAAAAATCGAATCCGAATGACGTTTTAGATGTTGCAATTGTTGGCGCTGGCCCTGCAGGCATTTCTGCAACGTTAGCTGCCAAAAAGCAAGGGTTACGCAGTGTCACTCTAGAACAAGACACACTGGGTGGCACCGTATTCACCTTTCCGAGAGCCAAAGTTGTCATGACAGCTCCTATGGAGCTTCCGCTTTATGGAAAAGCAAAATTATTTGATACTTCGAAAGCTGAATTATTAGAACTCTGGAATGAAGTTATTGAAAAACACGGCATAGAGATACTGGAAAACACGAAGGTTAATGACATTTTCCCACAAGAAAACGGCACCTTTAAGCTTACAACAAAAAACGGCGATTACACTGCTAATAATGTATTGCTCGCAATTGGACGCCGAGGGAGCCCCAGAAAATTAGGGGTGCCAGGAGAAGACACCCAAAAAGTTGCCTATAGACTGCTAGAACCCGAACAGATTTCAAACAAGGATATTCTAGTGGTAGGTGGAGGAGACTCTGCAATCGAATCGGCGCTGCTTCTTCATGAAAACAACAATGTTACGCTATCATATCGAAAAGATAAATTTTCTAGATTAAAGCCTAAAAACAAAGAAAATATCCTAGCCGCCGAAACAAATAACGATATTTCTATTAATTTTAGTTCTAATGTAGCTGAAATCAATAAAGACCATGTCCTTCTAAAACTTGAAAATGGAGATTCTCAAAAACTGCCCAACGATTTAGTATATATTTTTGCGGGAGGTGAATTACCCACCAAGTTTTTGGAGAAAGCTGGAGTCGAGGTGACAAAAAGATTTGGCTATACTGTAAAAAAGCACTGATGGTTTTGCGAAAAAAAATCATATCTATCATACTATGCCTGTTTTGCGCTTTGGCAATCACTGCACAAATTTCTCCTGGTGATCTTACAAATGCGCACAGCAAATTTGAAGGCATGGGCAATTGCACCCTTTGCCATGATTTAGGCGCCAAAGTCTCTGATAGTAAATGTTTAGATTGCCATAATGAAATTGCGTCGCTAGTTAATCAAAATCGTGGGCTACACGCCAATACAAGGGTAAAAAGTCAGAATTGTTTCGAATGCCACAGTGAACATCACGGCCGAAATTTCGACATGGTACGTTTTGACACCAACAACTTTAACCACAATCGCGCTGGCTACAGACTTGAAGGTGCCCACGCCAATATAGATTGTAGGGAGTGTCACAATTCATCGAATATTACAGACAATAACTTGAAGAATGATCCTGATACGTATTTAGGGTTAGACCAAAAGTGCCTTTCTTGTCATGACGATTTTCATCAGGGTACTTTACCAACAGACTGCTTGCAATGTCACAATATGGAGGGATTTACTCCAGTTGTAAAATTTAACCACGAAACGGCCGACTATAAATTACGTGGAAAACATATTTTGGTAGATTGTAAAGAGTGTCACAAAACTACAGTGCAGAATGGTAAAGAAATTCAACAATTTTCTGGATTGGCATTTAACGATTGTAAAGCGTGCCATCAAGACGTTCACAAAGATAATTTACCCGGTCAATGCAAACAGTGCCATGTTGAAAACGGCTTCGATATTTTTATGGGAACTGGAAATTTTAACCATTCGCTAACCGATTTTGATTTAAACGGAAGCCATAAATCGATAGATTGTTTTGCATGCCACGCCAACACTGCCAATGTTACGGCAGTTTTTCAAGATCGCAGTACGGTGGCCGAAGAAAATTGTGTGGTGTGTCATCAAGATCCGCACAATGACAAATTTGGACAAGATTGTGCCAAATGCCATAATGAACAAAGTTTCCTTTCACTAAACAACATGGATTTTTTCGACCATTCGGTCACCGATTATCCGCTCGAGGGCAAGCACCAAGGTTTAGATTGTCGGGCATGCCATACCGAGAGCTTTTCAAATCCAATCGATTTTTCTTCATGCACAAATTGTCATGCAGACTACCACAATGGGGACTTTACGGAAAATAGTGTGGTTACAGACTGCAAAGAGTGTCATAGTTTAGAAAAAGGATTCGAATTTACTTTATTTACTATAAACGATCACCAAAAAACAGAATTTCCACTAGAAGGCGCACATGTGGCTACTCCTTGTTTTGCCTGTCATGTGAGCGAAGACTCTGCAGATGCGCGTTGGCAATTTTCTAACCTAGGATCCACCTGTGTAGATTGTCATGAGAACATTCACAACGATGCTATTCCGCAGAAATATTACCCAGAAAACTATTGCGCTGCATGTCATATAAATGATGTGTGGACCTCAGTTACTTTCGATCATAGTAAGACCAATTGGCCCTTAACTGGAGCGCACGAAGCCGTGTCTTGTAGGGCGTGTCACTTCGAAAATGTAGCGCAGTCAAATTCATTCTCGCAAAATTTCATTAATTTAGATACGAAATGTGCTTCTTGTCATGACAATGTACATGGAGACACATTTGCTGTTAGTGGTGTAACAGATTGTACCCGCTGTCATGTAACCAATAGTTGGTTGCCAGAAAAATTTAACCATAATGATACTCGTTTTCCGCTAAAAGGAAAGCACGCCCAAATAGATTGTAGGGCATGTCATGAAGTTTCAAATAATAATGGCGAAACTACCGTTGTTTATAAACTAAACAAATTAGATTGTATAGACTGTCATTTATAGCACTTGTCTTATTTTCAACAACATGCATGTTGGGACAGTCTCCCCATGGTCCAGATTTAAAAATAGATTGTGCTTCCTGCCATAACCCAGGGGGTTGGGATATAGACCTAGGAACCCTAACCTTTGACCATAGCAGTACAAATTTCGATTTAGAAGGCGCACACCAACTTTTAGATTGTGCTTCATGCCATAGTGATCTTCGTTTTGACAACACGCCAACCGATTGTTTTTCCTGCCATACAGATGTGCATGCACAAAGTGTAGGAAACGATTGTATGCGATGTCATACTACAGAAAACTGGTTGGTTTTTGGCGTTCCTGAATTGCACGAACAGAATGGATTTCCTTTAATAGGTGCCCATAGCAATTTAAGTTGTGTAGAATGCCACTCCATGGAAACAAGTTTGGTGTTTAACAGATTGGGAAATGAATGTATTGAGTGCCACAGAACCGATTATGTAGCCACGCAGAACCCGAATCACGTAATGGCTGGATTTTCAACCGATTGTTTTATCTGCCATGACCCTTTAGGGTTTGGCTGGGAAGGGGCTAATATTGTCCATGACTTTTTTCCGCTAACCCAAGGGCACGATATTCAAGATTGTAATGCGTGTCATGACAACGGTACTTTCAGTAATACGCCAACCGACTGCTTTGCATGCCACATGCAAGATTACCAACAAACCTCAAACCCCAACCATCAAGCGGCAAATTTTCCAACCGATTGCGCATCTTGCCATACTACCAACCCAGGTTGGATGCCAGCATCATTTGACCACGACAGTAAGTTTTTCCCAATATACAGCGGAGAACATGAAGGTGTTTGGAACTCTTGCACAGACTGCCATATGGTAGCTAACAACTTTGCGGTCTTCGATTGCTTGAATTGTCACCCAGCTGGTGAGATGGCTGACGAACACGACGATGTGAACGGCTATATTTACCAGAGTAATGCCTGTCTGCAATGTCACCCGCAAGGAGAAGAATAATTTACGATGAATAAACTTTGGTTTTTCATACTTTTTTTTGGTTTTGCAATGATTGGATTTGCACAGGACGGTACGTCCAAAAAACAAGGTACTGTAACTTTTGTAACTTCAAATAACGTCTATGTTCGGTTTGACACTACCCAAGATCTCAACGTCGGAACTTTACTTTCATTTAATGGAACCGAGTGCCTTAAAATTGAAAGCCTGTCTTCTACTTCGGCTGTTTGTACCTTGATTAACAATTGTGCTATAGCAAAAGATGCGATAGTTACTACTCAGGTTGAAGTTAAAAGTGACACAGACGAAACATCAGAAATTGAAGACAACACTCAAAATGAATTGCCCAGCACTACCGTTGATGTAGATCCAGAATATCAACAAGATGAATCGCTATATCGAGAAAATATTAGAGGGCGGATTTCAGTCGCGAGTTACAATCAATCCTCCAATGTTCGAGAAAATAGAAGCAGGATTCAAGGTGCTTTTTCATTAAATGCGAGCCATATTAACGATTCAAAATTTTCTTTCGAATCTTTTTTGGCATATAGGGCCATAGGGTCTACTCCCCAAGATTACACAGGCAGAACGAGTATTTTTAATGTTTACAATCTGAACGGAACCTACGATGCAACACCAGATCTCAGCATCACCGCGGGTAGAAAAATCAATCCCAAGGCTACGTCTTTAGGCGCTAACGACGGAATAATGGCAGAAAAGTACTTCGGAAACTTTTACGCAGGTATCATTGGCGGTTTTAGACCCGACATCTTCGATTATGGATTTAACGGCGACTTGCTGCAATATGGTGGATACGCAGGTATAGAAACAAATTCAGCTTCTTTCTACAGCCAGACCACATTAGGAGTCATGGAGCAAACCAATGGAAGTGAAACCGACAGGAGGTATATTTACTTTCAGCACAATAGTACTATCGCGAGCAACCTGAACCTTTTTTCGACCATGGAACTCGATATTTTTGGTGGAGAGGCCGGTGGCTCTCGCTTGACCAACTTATACCTTTCTGCTCGGTATCGTTTCAGTAGAGCGGTGAACGCAATGATTTCATACGATAGTAGAAAACAAATCATTTATTACCAAACATTTCTAACCCAGATTGAGCAGTTTTTAGATGACGATCTTGCCCGGCAAGGATTACGGTTACGATTAAACGTGCGGCCTTCAAAATTAATTTGGCTTGGGGCCAGTTACAGTAGTCGCTTCCAGAGCGATAGTCAAAATGCTTCAGATAACATTTATGGATATGCTACCCTTACCAAAATTCCTTCAGTTGGGGGGAGGTTAAATATTTCATACAATACAAATTCATCTAATTATTTAACAAGTAATATTGCCTCAATACGCTATTCTAGAGATGTTGTAAAAGGAGATTTGAACGCAGATGTTTACTTCCGCAATGCCAAATACGATTACGAAAACCGTGATGAAACATTTACACAAAACTATTTTGGAGGGGGTTTAAATTGGAACATTGCGCGTTCTTGGCAATTTTCGATTAATGCAGAACTTTCTACCCTAGATGCTAACGACGAAAAAAACTATCGTTTTTACACACGACTTACAAAAAGATTTTACAGTAAAATGAAAAAATAATACACATGAAATTCAACTTATATATCCTTTACGGGCTCGCTATCACAACTTTAGTCTCTTGCAATAATGGCCCTAAGGTAATTTCGGCATCTACCGAGAGCCAACCCTCCCCTAGCGGTATTTTTACTGAAGAGACCAATACTTCAAATGCTCCCAATCTAGTCCCTTCAACTTCAGGAGGCTCATTTACAGATAATCTACATAGTGTCGTTGCCAACGAAACACTTACTACAAAGAAATACGTTTACATAAACGTCACCGAAAAAGGCAAGCAATTTTGGATTGCTTCGGCCAAACAACCCATCGATATTGGGAAAACATATTATTATAGAACCCCCTTATTAAAAACAAATTTTGAAAGTAGGGAGCACAACAGAGTGTTCGATACTATTTACTTAGTTTCTAATTTGGTTTCACACAACCACGGAAACAATGCAGGAAATTTAACCGCAGATTTTTCTGAAACACCTACGGAAACTTCCCAAAAACAAAATATTGAAACACATACCAATACGGTGATTCAGCATAAAGGTTCTATCAAGATTGCTGAATTGGTCGCAAATCCGAAACAGTATGAAAACAAGACGGTGCAACTTACCGGCAAAGTGGTGAAAGTAAACCCAAATATCATGAATAGAAATTGGTTGCACTTAAAAGATGGTAGTAAAGACGATTATGACTTGGTCATCACATCAAATACCTTTATTCCTGAAGGACAAACCATCACAATGAAAGCCAAAGTAAGTCTAAATAAAGACTTTGGTGCAGGATATCGTTACGACCTCATTCTTGAAGATGGTGTACTCATAAAATAACGCTACGATATGATAGGAAATTTTCTTTTTCGAATATAAGCAACCAAACAAATCACAATAATAATTGCAACAGCTATGTATACCCAAGTGGGTATGGGCACTGGATCTCCTGTGGCGTATGAATGTAAGCCCGACAAATAATAATTCACCCCATAATAAGTCATGATTACTGAAGCCAACCCGAAAATGGTTGCTACGTTATAGGCAAACAATCCACGCATTTTTGGTATCAGGCGCATGTGTAGAATAAATGCATATACTAAAATAGTGACCAATGCCCAGGTTTCTTTAGCATCCCAACCCCAATAGCGACCCCATGATTCATTGGCCCAGACACCTCCAAGATAAGTTCCAACACTCACCATAAACAATCCTCCAATTAAGGTAAGTTCACTTATATACGACATCTCTTGGATGATTCGTTTGACGCGTAATTTATTGCCTTCAGAAATAAACATCAACAAAATAAGGTTGATAAGCCCGATGATAGCACCTAACATCAAAAAGCCATAACTACCTGCTTCCAGAGAGACATGAATGGTAAGCCAATACGATTTTAAAACTGGTACCAGCGGGGTAATCTCAGGATCTAAGAAACTCAGCATAGAAACAAATAAAATTGTTCCAGCTAACACCATGGTCGCTGCCAGGCCACCAAAAGATTTTCGGGTAAACAAAATTCCCGCTAACGTTGACGTCCATGCGATGTAAATCATAGATTCATAGCCATTGCTCCAAGGCGCACGACCCGACACATACCAGCGCATACCTAATCCTATGGTGTGCAAAATAAACCCAAAGAGCACTAGAGCGAATAATATTCTATACACTATTTTGAGGTTCCAGTTTGGTTTGAACACCGAGACGAACAAGAAAAACAACAGTGCTAGCGCCAAAAGCATATACCATCCCGCCAAGCGTGAAAACACATTCATTTTATTGAGGGCGATCTCTGTGTTAATCTTAGCGTCGGAAGGCATGATGGCTCCCCCTTGGTTTTTTTGGTAGGCTTTTAACTCATCCAATAAATGCCCTACGTGGGTATAGTTATTGGTCTGGGTAGCTTTTTTAAGTTCGGCGCCGTAGGTATTAAAAAAATTGCTTGCAACGGTGCTATGGTTATGTCCATCATTATGGCTGTGGCTGCTATATCCTTCCCAGGTATTGTTGGGATTGTTCGGGTTGGGAATGATTTTGAGCAAACTTCCTGAAAACGTCATGCTTAAAATGTTTAAGCGCTCATCAATCTTAAGAAGTTCTCTGGCATAAGTGCCGCGGTCTTTTTGTTCCATGGCATATACGCGACGTACTTCATCTCGCATCTTATATTGTCCTTCTGCATCAAAAAAGTCTTTATACGAAGCATAATCTCCTGAAACATTGAGTAGTTTCTGAATATCCTGATTCTTACCTAGTTTTACCAGCTTCACATCGTACCAGTCTTGTTTATTCACAAACATGCTCAGCAATACCTGATCTGCGGTTAATCCGCTCCAGCTCTCTTTCCTAGAAATTTTCCGAAGAATTTCTCTGGATAAAGTATGCATAGGCTTCATCCTGCCTTTAAAATCTTGTACAACTACTGTACTGAAGGCTTCTGCATGCGTTTCAGACACGGCAGAGGTAACATGGTTTTGCTGTGCCATGCTTGGTACTGAGAGCAGCAGCATCAACAAGAAAACAAACGTACCGCTCTTGGCGCGAATCTTTTTTATCTTTTTGCGAACATCATAAAATCGTGTTTTTTTGCTGAAAAGCGTCCATATCATTCCCAAGGTGAGCAAGGCATATCCCAAATACGAGATTATGGTCCCCCACCAATCACTATTTACACTTAAATACGTTCCTTTTTCATCTTTGTCAAAAGAAGATTGAAAGAATCTGTAGCCGTCATAATCGAGGATGTTATTCATATAAATACGGTAGTCCATATTTACATTTTCTCTAGGGTCGAGTACGGTAACTTCACTAGCGTACGACGAAGCACTATTCGTCCCCGGATATTTTTCTAACTGAAAATCGTTGAGTTTCACAGAAAATGGAACGGTGACTTGTTTGGCTCCATAAGCCGCACGCAACAAGCCTCCTTGATACGGAAATGAAGTAGGACGCCCGGGCATTCCTTTCATACCGTATACATAATCTTTTTGTGACGTACCATTGATGGTAATCTCCAACAACAATGCAGTCATGCTTTCGCCCTTTACTTTTGGGTCTTCTGAAGTGATCGATACAGCTGCATTGGGGTTAAACTCTGAAAATACAAAATTGTTGATTCCGTCTGAATACAGGGAGCGCAGCTTTAACGGAACATAGGTGTCTGACCCTACAATCGTATCTTTTTGCTGCGTTGCCATAACGGTTTGGGTGAGGGTTCTTTCAGAATTTATGGTAAGCGCTTCATTCTGAAATTTTAGGTTAATGGCTCCAGGCAACGGACTATCCTTAAAGTTGTAAACCAGATTACCAAAGCGACGGGTTTGCCCCTTTTCTATAAAATATTCTTCTCGGCCTTGGTTTCCAGCCACTACTAATTTGAGTGTTGGCACTCCGTTAGCATTGGAAGTTACAATTTGTTTGGGGTTTGGAATAAAATCTTTAAGCTGTATTTCAATTAGATCATTCCCAATTAAGTAAGATTCATTAAAATGGTTGTTCCCGAGCGACGCAAATAATACCGGTTCGTCAAAAGTATACGTAGTTCCGTCTTTTTCAACTTCAAATTTCAGATAGGTTTCAGCAGAGAGAAACGAATTGGCCGCATTGTTTTCACGAATGTGCATGACTCCTTCAAACCCAAAATACCTTGTAACACCGGCTCCTAAAATAATAATAATGATAGACACATGAAAAAGCACCAAGGCCCACTTTTTCTGCTGAATCATTCTATATTGGTATATATTGAAAATAATGGTCGCCCCAAAAAGTAATAGTAGCAACTCAAACCACCATGCCTTAAATATTACTTTTTGTGCAGCACTGGTTCCGAAGTCGTTTTCAATAAAGGTCGCTACGGCTATAGCCACTGCAAACAAAATAAAATAGAGTCCAGCAGCACGAGTGCCTACGAAGGCTTTGGCAATTTTTTTCAGTTTCAATACTGTGTTTTTTTATCAAACGCACTATCAATATAAAAATTTTAAATAAGACAGAATAGCGTTTCAAAATAAACTTCCACTGTTCGTATTATTAGCGAATTGCCTGTAGGGACAATTTGGTAAAAATGGTCATTCTATAATTATTATTTACAATTTTCCTAAGGGTCTTAAAAAAAGTTGGAGAGCCCTACGGCTATTCATTTTTCATTAAGAATGAAGTTTCTAGGAATCTATAAGGTGTAGAAAATATTTCGCCTGCACATCAGTCTGCCTGTGCAGGTACGGACGAGAAGAAATCTTTCGTGCTAGCGCTTCGTATAACAGTTTGGAATACCTTCGACTACACATTTTCGTTGAAAATGCTGTGGCTTCATCTTGGTTTGGGATCCCGCTCTGCAGCGGGTTACCTTCGACTGCGCATTTTCGTTGAAAATGCTGTGGCTTCATCTTGGTTTGGATCCCGCTCTGCAGCGGGCTACCTTCGACTGCGCATTTTCGTTGAAAATACTGTCGCTTTATCTTGGTTTGGGATCCCGCTCTGCAGCGGGATAAGTTCGACTACGCATTTTCGTTGAAAATACTGTCTCACTTACTTCTGCATGTTTTTGGCTTCAATGCTCAAAGTGGCATGCGGAACGAGCTTTAACCGTTCTGGGTTGATCAACTTACCAGTCACTCTACATACACCGTAGGTTTTATTCTCAATACGAATAAGCGCATTTTTAAGGTCACGAATAAACTTTTCTTGACGAATGGCTAATTGTGAAGCAGTCTCCTTGCTCATCACTTCGCTACCTTCATCGAATGCCTTAAAGGTAGGAGACGTATCGTCTGTACCATTGTTCGAGTCGTTTTTATAAGCACTCTCAATAAGTTCAAGTTGCTCTTTTGCCTTCTTTATCTTTTCATTTATTAAGACTCTGAATTCGTCTAATTCGGCGTCACTGTATCTGTTTTTTGTCTCTGCTGCCATAATCAATACTTTTTAATTTGTAATCGGGTTACTACATCGTCAAACGATATCTCTGTGCCTTTATCTAATTGCGGCACAAATTCTAGTTTTTCAGTTAGGGTTTCTTGTTTTATATAATCTAAATTCTCAGTTACTGCGGTTTCTAAAGTCGCGTCATTTTGAACAGTCACTGCTACACGGTCTGTTACTTCAAATCCTGAGTCTTTTCTTAAATTTTGGATACGGTTCACCAACTCACGCGCAATTCCTTCATTCCGTAACGACTCTGTGATGGTTACATCTAGCGCTACAGTCATCCCATCGGCGTTAGCCACCAACCATCCTTCAATGTCTTGAGAGCTTATAATTACATCGTCAAGGGTCAATGTAGTATTTTTTTCATTAACCTTGACAGAAATTTCCTGCTCATTTTCTAAAGTGGCTATTTCTTCTTGGTCAAATTGCTGGATTACAGCCGCAACAGCTTTCATATCTTTCCCGAATCGCGGCCCCAATTTCTTAAAATCAGGTTTGATCTGTTTTACCAGAATTCCAGACCCTTCATCTATGAGTTCTACTTCTTTAACATTCACTTCACTCATAATGAGTTCTGCCACAGCTTCAATTTCTGATTTGGTAGCTTCATCCAATACTGGCACCATTATTTTCTGAAGTGGTTGACGCACTTTAATCTTCTCTCGCTGTCGTAACGACAATACCAAAGAGGATATTGTCTGTGCCCGCTGCATTTTTCGTTCTAAGGTTTTGTTTACCAAGCTGGTATCTGCCTTCGGAAATTCGCTTAAATGAACACTTTCTGGCGCATCGATCACCACACCTTCAGTAATATCTTTGTACAGGCGCTCCATAAAGAATGGGGCTATTGGCGCACCCAATTTGGCCACCGTTACCAAGCACTTGTACAGGGTCTGATAGGCTGAAATTTTATCTTCCCCATAACTCCCTTTCCAATAGCGTCTTCTGCTTAACCGAACAAACCAATTACTTAAATTTTCTTGCACAAAAGTAGAAATGGCTCGGGCTGCCCTTGTAGGTTCGTATTCTGAATAGGCTGCATCAACTTCTGCTATGAGGGTATTCAATTCAGAAAGAATCCAACGGTCTATTTCTGGACGCTTTTCCGAAGGAATATCAGCTTCCGAGTAGTCAAAATCGTCTAGATTCGCATACAAGCTAAAGAAGCCGTACGTATTGTACAACGTTCCGAAGAACTTATTGCGCACCTCACCAATTCCATCTACGTCAAACTTCAGGTTGTCCCAAGGGTTGGCATTGCTAATCATGTACCAGCGCGTTGCATCAGGACCGTAGGTAGCCAACACATCAAACGGATCTGCCGCATTGCCCAAACGCTTCGACATTTTTTGTCCGTTTTTATCTAATACCAAACCGTTGCTCACCACATTTTTATAGGCTACATCGTCAAAAATCATAGTGGCGATGGCATGTAAGGTATAGAACCAACCGCGAGTCTGGTCTACTCCTTCGGCGATAAAATCTGCCTTACGCCATGTATTTTCTACTTTTTCCTTGTTCTCAAACGGGTAATGCCATTGCGCGTATGGCATAGAACCACTATCAAACCAAACATCAATCAGGTCTGCTTCACGCTTCATGGGTTTTCCACTCTCAGAAACGAGAATAATTTCGTCCACGATATTTTTATGCAGGTCTACCGTATCATAATTTTCTTCGGAATAATCGCCTACTTTAAAATCGTCAAAAATATCTTTTGGCATCAAACCAGCGGCTACCGATTTGCCCATTTCCGTTTTTAGTTCTTCTATGGAACCGATAACGATTTCCTCTTTACCATCTTCGGTACGCCACAACGGAAGCGGGATTCCCCAATAACGCGAGCGGCTCAAATTCCAATCGTTTGCGTTGGCAAGCCAATTTCCGAAGCGACCCTCGCCAGTAGCTTTTGGCTTCCAGTTAATGGTCTGGTTCAGTTCGTGCATGCGATCTCTAAACTCGGTTACCTTGATAAACCAAGAGTCTAACGGATAATAGAGAATCGGTTTGTCTGTACGCCAGCAGTTCGGGTAGCTGTGTACATATTTTTCGACCTTAAAGGCACGGTTTTCAATTTTCAGCTTAATGGCGAGCTCAACATCAACACTTTTTTCGGGAGCCTCACCATCTGCATAGTATTCATTTTTTACGTATTTGCCTCCCAAATCGCCCAATTCGGGTCTAAATTTACCTTGAAGGTCTACCAACGGCACCAAAATTCCATTTTCATCTTTTACCAATAACGGTGGCACTTCAGGGGTAGCTTGTTTGGCTACCAAGGCATCGTCTGCTCCAAAGGTTGGGGCCGTGTGTACGATTCCCGTACCATCTTCGGTGGTCACAAAATCTCCAGCAATGATTCTAAAGGCGTTTTCTGGATGGTCGTGTGGTTGTGCGTAGTCTAATAACTGCTCGTAGCGAATTTCGAGCAGATCGGCTCCTTTACATTCCTTCACTACATAGAACGGTATTTTTTTATCGCCCTGTTTGTAGGCTGCAACAGCTTCTTTGTTTTCAACTTGCTGAAATTTCCCATCGAACTGCTTCCCGACCAAATTCTTTGCTAATACAACGTAAATGGGTTGATAAGTGTACTGATTATACGTTTTTACCAGTACATACTCAATTTTTGAACCTACGGTTAATGCGGTATTACTGGGTAAGGTCCACGGGGTGGTAGTCCACGCCAAAAAATAGATTTCATTACTTTCTTCTGCCAAGAAATCGGGCAAGGTGGTTGCAACCGCCTTGAACTGCGCCACTACCGTAGTGTCTGTAACGTCTTGATAGGTTCCTGGCTGATTGAGCTCATGCGAGCTGAGCCCAGTTCCTGCTTTGGGCGAATACGGTTGTATGGTGTAGCCTTTGTAGAGCAAATCTTTGTTGTAGATCTGTTTAAGCAACCACCAAACCGTTTCCATATATTTGGGTTTGTAGGTGATGTAGGGGTCGTCCATATCTACCCAATACCCGTAGCTCTCGGTAACTTTATTCCACGCATCGGTATAGCGCATGACGGCTTTTCGGCAGGCTTCGTTGTAAGCTTCTACTGAAATTTTCTTGCCGATGTCTTCTTTCGTAATACCGAGTTCTTTTTCAACTCCTAGTTCAATTGGCAGTCCGTGGGTGTCCCACCCTGCTTTCCTGTCTACCTTAAAGCCTTTTTGGGTTTTATAGCGACAAAAAATATCTTTGATAGCACGGGCCATGACATGGTGAATTCCTGGCATTCCGTTTGCGGAAGGTGGGCCTTCAAAAAACACAAAGGGTTCTGCATTTTCACGAATGGCAATACTCTTCTCGAAAATGTTATCACGTTTCCAATAATCGAGTATTTCCTCACCCAATTTAGGGAGGTCTAAGCCTTTGTATTCTTTAAATGCTGAAGCCATGTATTGTTCTAATGTATTAAGGGTGCGAATTTAATGAATTTTGAAGTAAAAAGTAAAGAGTATGTATCTTTAAACGAGATGCTTTGCAATTACTGAAGTCAATTAAAAAAACCACCCAAATTGTTGGGTGGTTTTTCTGTTTTTTGTCTGCGCTAGGCCCGCCCGCCTCAATGACATAGTCGGACAGATACCAAAAAGACGTTCGGGTGGGGACTGCATTGTAAATCCCCCGATCCCCGATAGTTATCGGGGCGGGGATTGCAGCGGTGGCCCGACCACGCCAAGCGCGTGGTAGCCCGTCTTGCCTCGGAAATAGACGAGGCAGGCGCCCAAAGTAAGTTTATTGCTATTGACGTAAGAAACGAATTTCTACGTTTGCAACGGTATCGATACCATCGATGCTTGTATTTTCCATTTTTTGGAGACGGAGCTCAGTTTCGTTAAATAAGGTTACGTCCCAAGCACCATTAAATAGGTCGATAGCAACATCTGGGGTTATCTGTACATCCATCACTCCTGTAAACACAATAGTGTCTGCGTTTCCGCCAATAGTATAACTTCCTGTTTCATTATCTAGATTTACAATCACCGGTCGTGGCGTAGGATCTCCGCCATTTATGGTAACCGTAGTATTGATACGGAATTGCCCATCAAAAATGAAGGTTCCGTTGCTTGTAAAATTTGCCGTAGTTTGAAATGTGTCGCCCTGGCCATTTATGTCTGCTACTACATCTACCCCAGCAACAACCTGCGTAACCTGTGCATTTACTGTTAAAAAAGAAAGGTCATGGTCTCCGGCCAAGTTGCTATTGGTAAGTACAAAGGCAGCTTCGGCATTGTCGTCATCATTTTTACAAGCGACCAAGGTTGCCAAGCATAAAAAAGCGATTGTTATAGTTTTAAGTGTTTTCATGTGTTATCTGTTTGTGCAAATATATGCGTATTTGTAGTTAACCCATATCTACCCTAAAATATTGTATGAACAAGTAATTCACTATTTTTTCTATCTTTAACCGCAACTGCTAATCTATTCCCTTTTGAAAAAATTACCTCTTCTGTTACTGCTGCTACCATTGTTCTGTAGCTCACAAGATTATGTCGATTTACTACGTATTGGTTACGGCCAGACGTTTAACAATGAATTTGAAGGCACCCCAAATAGCACGTATGTAAAATCGTTTGATGCAGATCTTACCGTACCTGTAGTTATTAACGAAAAACATGCGTTCATTACCGGTGCCGTATATAGCCGAAACAACCTACAACTATTTCCCGAGGGAGATTTTACTAGCCTGCACAGCACGATTGTAAAATTGGGATTGGCCTCTACGTATAACACTAAATGGAGCAGTACCTTGGTGTTTTTACCGAAAGTGGCTTCAGATTACGTGAATAGTACGAGTGAAGATTTTTATTTTGGCGGTTTGGGTTTGCTGAAATACCAAAAAAATGAACACCTGAAATACCGATTCGGGTTTTACGGCTCTACCGAAGCCTTTGGCTTTTTTACCACGCCCATTATTGGTTGGTACTATTTGAGTCCGAATGAAAAGTTTGAAATGGACGTTTCGCTACCAATTGCAGCAGACGTAAACTATACGTTTGGGATTACCACCGTTGGTTTCGACTATATTGGGATTGGCAGAAGTTTCCGCATAACTGAAAATGATGCAGATATATACGCCGATGTAACCGAACTTAATTTCGCATCATATCTCCAGTTTAATGCGCTTGAAAAAAGTGTCTTGTTACGCGCAAAATTTGGGTATTCAAGCAGCAATTACGAACTATATCCTAACGGCGAAACCATAGATTTAGGACTTTCGGCATTTAGCTTTGGAGATGACAGGGAACCTCTAAATCCAGAAATAAATGGAGGTTTTTACTTAAAATTTGAAGCGATCTACCGATTTGATATTTCAGAACCCACAGATACCCAACCTACGATAGACGAAACAGATTACTAGCTAAAACATTTTCGTTATCTTTAATGTATGGAGCGTACCTGTCCTGAATGTGGCGATAAACTTATAGGCCGCGCAGATAAAAAATTCTGTAGCGATGCTTGCCGCAATGCCCATAACAATGCATTGAACAAAGACAACAAAAATTTGTTGCGCAATGTGAACAACCGATTGCGAAAAAACTATCGCATTCTAGAAGCACTCAACATCAATGACAAGACTAAAGTTCAGAAAGAAACCTTGTTGAAACACGGCTTTAACTTTAAGTTTTATACTAGCCAATACGTAACAAAAACAGGCAATACCTATAATTATGTGTACGACCAAGGCTATCTGGAGTTAGACAACGACTGGTATTTATTGGTAAAAACAGAACAGATACTATAATTTTCAAAAATTGTAAATTTCC
>TARA_R100000306_G_scaffold62518_2_pt1 | contig 90802 bp, 91 predicted proteins | sample TARA_R100000306 | Tara Oceans TARA_R100000306 (sample SAMEA2620824) | marine metagenome | biome: marine biome (ENVO:00000447); feature: mesopelagic zone (ENVO:00000213); material: "saline water (ENVO:00002010), including plankton (ENVO:xxxxxxxx)" | depth 1000 m | reverse complement strand
GTATACACCATTTAGCTTAGTGGATTAACCAGACGGGACACTAGCGCAATGAAAGATTCTACTCGTTTACTCTCAATATCTTCGACTGTGTGAAGCTTAAGGTGCCTGCGATACTTTCCGTTGCCCGCCAGGCTGCACTCTGCATCAGGCAAAGTTGCGCCGTGGCTGAACTCGATCGATACATGTTTGGCGTACGAAAAAATACCACAGAACGGCGACCCCGCTATGGAGAAGAGAATGCCGCCATATTTAACTTCCTCTGCAACATCGGGGTTCGCCGCCAGCGCCAGCTGACGAAGCTTGTCTGCGATGGCGAAGTGTTCTTCGTTCAGACTGCGAATGTCATTCAGCAGCGTCTCGATTCGTTCTGTAGTCACGTTGGCGTCCTTGCGAGTGGTGGTGCTCAGTAACTCAGCCCAGCTTCTCGAGGTACTCTTTCAGCACATGAGCATGATTGTGCTGCTCATCTTTTGCACCATAGAGAAGGACAAGGTTCTTCTGACTTACCTCTTCGAGATGGGCTTTCGCTACTGACTTATTATCGCTGAGCTCACTCATGTATTTCTTTCTGAAATCGCCCCACTTCTCGGGATCATGATCGAACCACTTTCGAAGATCGTCGCTTGGCGCAAGATCTTTCCAGTGACCGTCAAGATCAACTTCGTCCTTGGAAACGCCGCGTGGCCACAGACGATCTACGAGTGCGTGATAGCCCTGCGGTAGGTCATTATCATAGATTCGATGGATCTTGATGTTCATGGGTGCTCCTGCGGCTGTCTTCGTCAGTCTTGCTGCATGCTGGGGGCGAACCAGTCTCTTCAAACGCGCCTGTATAATGGTGGAAGGAAGTTTAATGCTTCTGGCGTGCTAATGACCGACGCGTACTCTCCGTCCAGATTGGCTAGCGACATGGCGTGCACCTCTTCGGCAGATCGATAAACGCCTGAATAGTCTGTTTTCGCAAAGGTGAAGGTCGCGTCCGAAACAACGAAAGTATCGAACCCCAGGTTCCCGGCCGTACGAACTGTCGCCTCCACCGAGTTGCTGGTACTCACACCCACGTGGATAAGCCGCCGAATATCGCGCACATGAAGCCAGCGCTCCAGGCCAGTGTGAACATAAGCATCGGGCACATTTTTCTCTACAACATGCTCACCAGTAATAGGCAAAAGTTCGGGCTGGAACTCGGCACCGGGTTGACCGGCCCAAAATGGAGAGCTGGGCTCGCGCGAAATATGCCGAACATGAACGATCGGCCAATCTGCCCGCCGCCACGCAGACAGCAGGATCTGGATGTTACTTTCCGCATCGGGATTGTTCCGTTCACCTGCTTCTGAACCGCTCATGCCTTGCTGCATATCTATGATTACAAGAGTTGTGACCTGTTTCTCCATAAGCTGTGCACTCGGCTTCGGTTTCGTATGCCGCTCGGCTTAAGCTAGCCTTGCGTCGAAGAAAAGCTGCTTTGCCAGAAATTGAGGATATGATCGCGTATAAAATCATGATTATCCAGACTCTTCCGCTTCGACGTTGAAACCGCTACCCTGCCCGTCCACTTCAAGGATGAGGTATTCATGGCAGTTCATGACCACGGCTATAAACAGCTGTTTTCACATCCGGAGATGGTGCGAGATCTCCTGCTCGGTTTCGTGACGATTACTCGCCAACCTTATCGTCTGGCTCGATCAGGATCGGCAAGCGGACCTGGTAAGAGCCTTCAATGAGTGGATTGGGCGTTTACTGATCAGAAATAAGGTAGAAGGCGTCGAGCTGGAATCAATTCGGAACCTTACGGAGATGCACAGCATGTTAAATGAACGAAGCAACAACTGGGGCCGGGCTTATATTGAGCAAGGCATTGAGCTCGGCGAAGCGCGGACCCTCAAGCGGCAGTTGACTCGACGATTTGGTGTGCTGCCGCAATGGGCCGTAGAGCGGGTCGATGGAGCCAAAGGCGAGCAACTCGAGCAGTGGCTGGATCTGGTCCTCGACGCAGATTCACTCGAACAGGTCTTTGACTGATCATCACCCAGGTCGTCGCCCCGCGCCTCGGCGAAATTGACACGAGCCTCATCATCACACTTCGCTTGTCGAGGCTCTCAGGCGGCCCGCCGTGCGAGTTAATGCCTTCAGCGCGTTTATAACCGCCTCGGTCATAGGCGCTTCCATCCTCCAGGACCAGTTGGTCTCATTGACCACCCCAGGTAGATTCATTCTTGCCTCGGAACCCAGGTTGAGAACGTCCTGCATAGGGATGACGACTGTATGGGCTCGTGTCCGCATCGCGGTTAACATGAGACGCCAGGGGGGACTCAAGTCCATATCACTTTGTGAGTCCTGCCAATAACGTTCCAGAAACTGGCGCTTCTCATCGCTCAGACTGTCATACCACCCCATCGTGGTATCAGTATCGTGCGTGCCAGTGTAAACGACCGCATTGTCGTCAACTGCTTCAGGCAAATGGTTATTCGGGGATAGATCCAGTCCAAAGCCATACTGTAGAACTCGAATGCCAGGGATCTTGTTATCGAGGCGCAGTTTGTCGACAGCTTCTGTGATGATGCCGATATCTTCTGCGATCAGTCGTATCGGCCCGAGCGCGTCGTAAATGGCATCAAAAAACGCCTGACCCGGCCCTTCGATCCATGCGCCATCGCCTGGCTTTGATGGATCGGAGATCGACCAGAAGGACTCCAATGCTCTGAAATGGTCCACCCGTATGAGGTCGAATAACGATGTCAGACGCCGGATACGGCTTACCCACCATTGGTACCGATCGGCGGCATGGTTTGACCATTCATAAGTGGGCATGCCCCAGTTTTGGGGTTCACCCCCGAAGAAGTCATCGGGCGGGACGCCGGCGTACGACTTGATCGCTCGGGTATTCGGGTCGAGCGAAAAGAGTTCAGGATTGGCCCAAACATCACAGCTTTCATAGCCGACATAGATAGGTGCATCGCCGACGAGTTCCACCTTATGGTCGTGGGCGCATGCACGGAGTTCAGACCACTGTCGATCGAACTCATACTGACAGAAACACCAGAATTCATGTTGTTCTGTGAACGATTGTTTGGCGGTACGAAGTGCCACTGGATCGCGCTGGGCAAGATCCTGAGGCCAGTCATACCAGCGAACGGTGCCATAATGATCCGCCAAAGCATGAAACAAGGCGTAATCATCCAGCCAAGCTTCCTCTTGCGCCTTGAACGTTTCGAGGGCCTTGAGATTGCCCTTATTTTTCCGAAACTCCTGAAAGGATCGTTGAAGTAAACGTTGTTTCAAGCGGCGGCTTACATGAATATCCGAAGCTCTTTCCTTAAACGAAGGCCTGCCCTCACTTGAAAGGTCGTGCAATTCGGCGGTATCGATCAATGCTGGATCGCCCGCCATCGCGGATGTTGACGAATACGGGCTACCCACAGCATCCGGCGGACCGACTGGAAGCATCTGCCAAACAGATTGTCCAGCCGATGCCAGCTGCCTTATGAATTCCTGCGAAGCTGCGCCGATATTGCCGATGCCGTCGGCGCTGGGGAGGGAGGATGGATGCAGCAGGATTCCGGATCTTCGGGGCGAGGTATCCAAAAGAAGGGTAGCTCCTTGTCAAATGGTGGGGAGAGGCGGGTAGTTGTACTCAGTACCATACAGATTTGCCCCGTGAACTGAACCTATACGAGTGATTTCTTCTGATGGCCGCAATGCCAGAGTGGGCTAAAAGATGAGCGCGTTAGAGCCAGAAAGTCTTATCGGCCGCGATGCTGGCAGCGTATTGTTTAAACAGTAGTTCCGTAAACGAACCGAGGTTCTCTCGAGGAGTTTTCCCATGAAACGTATGTACTACATCGCAGCTGATCTCGAACGGGTGGCTTCGGTGTCGGAAGACCTGCACGCTAACGGCATCACTGATGCGCAATTCAATGTCGTCAGTGCAAACGAAGGTGCGCTCGACGAACAACACATACACGGCGCGAATTTTATTCGGCGTCTGGACATCATTCACTCGATGGAGCGAGGACTGCTAGGCGGTATGCTGCTCGGCGTGGTGATCGTACTCTGTCTGCAGTTCTTCACTGCCTTTGGCACGACGATGGGCCTTGGGATTCAGGCTGCGATCGTATTGTTCTTCAGTTGCGCCGGCACCTGGATTGGTGGGATGGGCGGTATAGGCACTGAAAACTACAAGATTCGCCCGTTTCACGATGCGGTTGCCGAAGGCAAACTGCTGTTGATGGTCGATGTTCCCAGAAAGCTCGAACCGACAATTCGCAAACTTATGACCAAGCGTCATCGCGACGTCAGACTGGCGGGTGTTGGCTCATCGTTCAACAACCCCTTTGCGCAGACTGAAAAGCTGGCGCACTAGCTGTGAGGTGCTGACCGCATGAGCGGTCAGCACCCAGGATGGGATGCTCCCGCAGTAAATCTCCAAAGTCTGCGGCTGACTGACTCGGCGTTTCCTCCATAGGCAGATGAGTGACATCCTGATAAACCACCAAACGTGATCCGGCGATCTCCTCATGAAAACGATGGGCATTCTCTACCGGAGAATATTTGTCTTCCTCTCCCCACAGAATGAGCGCTGGCACCTGAACTTGGGGAATCAACGCACTATTCTCGTCGAGCCTCGCCTTGACCCGTTGGGTGAAGGATTCGCGCTTGCCATCGAGTGTCCAGGTATGGCGACGATCTGAAGGCGCACGTTCAGTTCTCTTAGAAGAGATCCTGGGTGCGGCATGATGAGCACTATCATGTGGATTTTCTGGTGGGATGTGAGGGACCTTTTGCGTTGGCTGAGCGTAACCGGAGGACCCTTTCCCGTTCTCGCTCCAACTCTCGTTTGAGCTCTTCTTCGCTAGGGAGTTTGGTAAGGTACTTGGAGGCAAAGAGTTGCTTGCTCTCATTCAGCACCGAGTATTTGGCGACAGTGTTGTTGCGCTCACTGCAGAGGATCAAACCAGTGGTGGGATTGTCGTCAGCACGGCGCTCGAGATCACTCTCCTGATACGTTTTGTCCTGCAGGTTTAGAAAGTCGAGTATGTATGGGTCTCGCAGGTAGCCCTGCGGTGACTCTACCAGCTCTGCTGTTTTTTCTTGCGCCTCTCGCTCGACGAGTTGCTTATCCCGACTGGCTAACAGCCGCTCGTAGTAGAGAACACCGAGCTGGCGTTCCAGGCGCGGGCGCTCCAGTTCTGTGTGGCCGCTTCCGTGGCATACCATTCCCGCGCGATAGGATTCTCAACCCGAATAAGGCTTCGGTAATGTGTCCAGCTCAATTTGAGACGCAGTGCGTCGCGATTTCGGAACGTGAGATAGAACTGCCGCATATTACGCAAGTTGGTCACATCAAAGCCTTTGCCAAAATACTTTTGCAGCCGCTTCGAAAGATGACTCAGCTGCTTTTTGCCGTACTTTGCTCGCTATAGAACGAGGTGGGTCGGAGTTTCCTTGTAGCATATGGATTCGTTTCCACTCCGTCGATAGTGCGCCTCGCCCCATATACGGGCATACGGGCCAGCCCGTCTTCCGAACAGATGTTTGTTGTTCCCGACGTTCCGCTGACCATGTCCTTGGATCTTCTCCAAAGGCATATTCCCGACTCGCTACGCAGCTTTTACAGGGGGTGCTCGCGCAGAAAACCTTCAAAGTCAGTCGCTGACTGGCGCGGCACTTCTTCCATCGGGAGATGAGCGACATCCTGATAAACCACCAAACGTGATCCGGCGATGTCCTCATGAAAACGATAGGCATTCTTTACCGGAAAATACTTGTCTTCCTCTCCCCACAGAATGAGCGCTGGCACCTGAACCTGGGGAATCAACGCACTGTCCTGGTCGAGCCTCGCCTTGACCCGTTGGGTGAAGGCTTCGCGCTTGCCATCGAGCGTGGATATTTCGTAGTAGCGGTCTACGAGCTCGTCACTGATCAGGTCCTTGTCGTGGTAGATATCCCGCAGACTCGTGGTGAAAGCGAAGCGCGGCAGGTAGCTTGCCATCAGCGTGTCGAACACCGGATACTGCGCGAATTGAATGGCTGGCGGCCATGAGTCCTGCGGATAGCCGAGGGCGTTGAGCAGGGTCAGAGTTTGCGTTTGTTCGGGGTGATCGACAGCGAATTGCCAGGCAATGCGGCCGCCGAGTGAGTTGCCGGCGATATGAACTTTATCCACGCCCAGCTGCTCGAGAAACGCATGCACGAACCGAACGTCGTCGGCCACTTCATAGGCAGCCGCTGGATGAGGCTCGGTCAGACCGCTTCCAGGCAAGTCGACCCGGATAACCCTGTAGTGTGGCGCAAGCGAGCTGGCCCACTGATCCCAGGTGTGTAGCGATGAGCCGGTACCATGGAGCAGCAGAATCGGCTCGCCGCTGCCTTCATCGCGGTAGTGGATCTTCATGCCGGTGACCTGCACAGTCTGTGACTGCGCGTTACGATACTTGGCTTCGATATCCGTGTGAGAGGCGGGACTGGAACAGCCTGACGCCGGAATGATGAGTGCCAGAACATTCAGCTTTTTGACCAAGCGAAACATGGGCAGAGACTCCTTATATTTACATGTCACTACTGTAAGCAGGGACCAGCCATTTCACGCGTCCGGCGGTAACTGACCCATGTCCTCACGTAACATCACCAGCGCCAGCAGCAAAGCTGGCTCACCCAAGGCCCAGGGCATTTCCTATCATGCCTTTCTGGGCACACTGGCAGCTGCAGTGGACAAGGCGGTGGTGACGGAAGGCGAGCTCGAGGGGAGCCTGGGGCTCGACCTGCACAGCCTCTCACCCAGCGACCGAGTGCCGGTAGAGCTTGTTCAGCAGCTGTGGGAGCGGCTTGAAGAGGTTGCCACGACTAGCGACTACGGCTTGATTATCGGCCAGTACATTTCGCCGGACACCAAGGGCCTGCTGGCCAGCTGGGTGAGCCAGTGCAAGTCGCTGGGCGAAGCCTTGCGTGTGTTCGTGCAGAACTCGGTTTTGATGAGTCAGCTGGAACGCTATTCGTTAAAGGAACGAGACGGGTTTGCCATCATGCAGTTCGAAGTGGCGCCTGGCCTGCGACTGCCCATTGCTTACAGGGAAAGGATACTCGCCGCTCAGGTGAGCTGGGCCAAGCATCTCGTCCAGCGACCCTTGCGCGTCGAGCAGATCCGCTGTGACTGGCCACGGCCGCGTCACTGGCGGGCTTACGATAAGCTGTTCGGACCGGGTGTCATGTTTGACTGTGAAAGCACAGAAATCGCCATCGAGGTGGCGGCGCTTGATTTGCCAGTTAGTGGCTCGAATGACTTTCTCAAGAGCCTGCTTTCGGAAACTGCTCGCGAAGCAAAGCAGCGCCTTTTCCAGACCGGATCGATTCGAGAGCAAGTGAGTCTCATCGTTCGCCATCGTCTACGCGTCTTTCAGGCTTGTCCAACAGTTGAAGAAGCCTGCAAAAGCCTCGGCATGACTCGGCAGACCCTGTATCGCAAACTGCTGGCAGACGAGACGTCCTACAGCGCGTTGCTTGACGCTGAGCGTAGGGAATTTGCCGTGGAGCTGGCGCGTAATCTCGCTGTGGACAATGCGGCATTGGCCGAGTCACTGGGGTTTACTGATACCAGCAGCTGTTCCAAGGCCTTCAAGCGCTGGTTTGGCTTGACTGTTTGGCAGTACAGGCAGCGCTTGAAAATGCCGGGTTCGGAATTGGCTAACGTGCCGTCGCGGTCATAGAGTTCTGCGCGAGATGGCATATAGTTTCCTAGACAAATGGCTTATACGTCTTCACGCCTACGTGAATGGCCGGTTTAGCTTACCAACGAAAACCAAGTCTGTTGACGCGCTTTTTAGGCCACACCTCGTGCCAGATGCGCAAGGGTTTCCCCTGAAAATCTAAACGAAATACGATCCTCAACGTGCTGCCCGCCAAGCGACCTATAGAAGCTGATGCCTTGCAGATTCGATGCCTTGACGTTCCAATCCATCCGTCCGCAGCCAGAGTTAAGGGCGTAGTTCGCCGACCATTGAACCAGGAGCCTTCCGACACCGCCGCTTCGGCAACCGGAGCGGACGTATAGCTCTTTCAAAAGACACTGCCTGCAGTTCTTAGGACCGGACTCCACGAGTGAGTGCATGAGGACCAATGCAGCGAAGCCCAATACCTGATCATTCTCGTCGAAGGCCACTGGTAAGCAAAGGCCTACCTGCGGAATCAGGTTATCGAGCAGATGGCTTCGCACATCGGCTCGCGAAGCGGTTGCCGGAGAAACGTAGAAGGCGTGCAGTTCGAGTAGCAGGTCGACCAGCGACTCGTAGTGACTTGGCGCCACTGGTTCTACCGAAATTCGCATTACTGACGGGCCTTTAGGGGCGAGTTGAATAGCCTAGCGTTTGTCCGCTTCCGGCGCTTGTTGACTAATTCAAATCCAGACGTCATTTTCCGCCGTCTTACCACCAATCTCGTCGCCAGTATTTACAACGCCGCGTGGCTCAATAAGCAAAACCTTTGCTTCATGTTCCGCATAAGGCTTGTGCTCAATGCCTTTCGGAACAACGTACATTTCACCCTCAGACAAATTCACAAACCCATCTTTGAAGTCAATTCTCAGGCTACCCGCAAGCACGATGAATGTCTCGTCCGTATCCGCGTGGTCATGCCATACAAACTCCCCTTGAATTTTGACCACCTTGAACTGGTAGTCGTTCATCTCCGCGACAACCTTCGGTGACCAGTGCTCATCGAAGAGGCCGAGCTTGTTTTTGAAATTGATCGCCTGATAGTTCATGTGAACCCCTGCTCGGTAACATTTAATAGCTGCATATACGGGAACTTTTACGCAGCGAAGTGGAGAAAAAGCCGAGCAATAAACGCCCCTTGGCCCGGAACGAAATCAATGCATCTGTCACAAGCTTACTCAAAGACTGGCCTCATAAAACTGCGTTCAGAGCTTATAACACAGCGCGTTTTTTCGGCGTATTTGAAGGCAGCTTGGCAATCTGAGTCTTTGAACGAGGCCTCACGGTATTTTTCATAGGCTGCCAACGACTCGAACGTGAATAGCGCGATAGCTATATTGTTAGTACCCTCGGAGGGCAAGAAGTACCCATGATGCTGACCGCCGAATCTTTCGACCAAGGGTATCCACATTTTCGAGTAGCGTTCGAACTCGGCGATTTTGTAGGGGTCTATGATGTACTTTAGGTAGCAGGTAACCACTTGAAATCCCTTCCAGTTTGTCTTGTTACAGCTCGTTAGGCTGCAGGTCGATATGGCCGGCAACAGACTTCCACTTTTGCCGTACCTAGTCCCAGACTAAATAGCATTATTAACAAGCAGTCTCACACTTCTCCGTCTCTAGCTTAAGCGATCGGGTGATGATTTCTGCAAAAGCGATCTACTCGTGCAAATCAGGCAGTCATCCGCTGTATACCCTACAGCGCACGTTTCTCTGACGGCACTCGATTAACGGGTTCAATGTCCTTCAAGCTGAAAAAGTCTGAGAGGCGATGGACGTGATAATCAGCCAGGGCAGCAGTCTGGTCAAGACTCTTTATTGTTTTGGCTGCCGCAACTACAGAGCCTGCACCTGCGTTGCGCGCTGATTTCATCCCCGCAATCGAATCTTCAAAGATCAATCTTCCGGAAGCGCCGGTGCGCAGTCGCTACCAATGCTCATGGATGGGCCTGTGTTCAGTGTGTAGCGAAATCTGCATTGAAATTCACTTGTCGTGTACTGCCACCCATATGCTGATGGCCGAATCCACCACGAAAAAAATTTAAACCCCAAGCGATCCCTGTTCCCGCTTGGAGAGCGGACAGTGCAGATATACCTGTTGCTAACGACGCCGCACATATGTGCAAGACAAGCGATCCGGTTTCGCACCCTCAACCAGACTTGAACAGCCCATTGTTGAGGAAACGAATGACCTGCTCATAAAAGAACGCGCAGCCACGGATGCTGACGCGCAATTCATCCACCAATAGACAATCCTGCAATTCTGGCTGGCGCCCGCCTTCGACTGAAACGGCACCATCGTTCGCTGTAGGCAACAGCCCAAGGCTGAGCCGGCTGCGAAGCCCGGACAACGAAGGGATCGGGCAAAAGCCAGTCGCGAGAGCGAATGGCCAGTTCGTTGCCCTGATTTCGTGGGCTCAGCATCACGTCTCTCGCCGCAAAGACATCCCACGCCAACCAGCCGCGTACTTATGTGGATAGTTACTTTTCCCTGCCGCGCAACAATTTACGCACATATCCGATAGCTTCTGGCATGCCGCTGAAAACCGCAACCGCCAAATCGAAGTCGTGATGTTTAGACATTTCAGTAGGCAGCGCCACACAGTTGACACCAGCCTTTGTGGCAGCCTCAAGCCCATGCTGAGTATCTTCTATTGCCAGGCACTCAGCAGCGGTTACTCCAAGCCGTTGAAGTGCTAATAGATAACAGTCAGGAGCCGGCTTGCTGGCGAGGACGTCATCTCCGGAAACGACCGCAGAAAAGTAGCGATCAAAATTGTTCGCCCGTAATGTTTTTTGAACACCGTTTGCGCTAGCGCCAGTCACCACAGCAAGCTTCAATCCCGCAGAGTAAAAAGAACTGATGGCATCTTTTACTCCAGGCATCAGAGGAAACGCATGCTGTTCGAGATACTCCCGAGTTGCTGCATTTTTCAGCTCCGCAAGCTCTTCAGGCGAACGATTAATACCGAATCTTTGCACCAGATCTATAGCGTTGGCGGGTGTCGGTATACCAGCGTAGCGCGCCTTGTACTGCTGCTCCGTTAACGTGAAACCGTAGCGTTGAAGAATGATCGACCATATTCCAAAGTGGATGGGCTCGGAGTTGACCAAGGTGCCGTCGTGATCAAACAGTATTGCGCGTAGTTGCATATGAATTCCGGAGGACACAGCTCTCGAAAAATAACGCTTATATTAGCGGCTTATACTTAACGAGACCTTTGTGATGATCAGAAGGGGTAACAGCAAGTATTTGCCGCTGCCTGCTTTGGTTAGGCAGATTTTCGCATGTGGACGACAGTCGTTTTACCCATAGTCTTGCGTCAATTTCTCGGTAGCCCCGATTCTTATACATCTTGAGGTTTCGCTCACTCTTTTCTCCGGTGAATAAAGTAAATTCCCTGACTGCGGTGAACCTGCTCTCTAAATGTCTCAGGATGCAGCTACCAATGCCTCTGCCTCTCAATTCTGGTTCTACCGCCATTTTGCTTATGAAACACTGCCCGTCAGCCAGCTTCGCTCTTCCGGAACCTACGATCCTTCCATCTTGAATTACTTTCGTAAAGTAATTTTCAGTAAAAGCCAAGCCCATATCGTACGCTGTCTCACTGAGTGGCGGGATAGACCAATCATCATGTAAAGCTGCCTCAGACTGATAGGCTCGATATTGGAGTTCAATGAGATCAGGTACGTCGCTTAGGTTTGCTTCTTCTATGACCACTACACCTCCCTCTCAGCATCAACCAGACTTGAACTGTCCTTCGTTGAGAAAGTGAATCACCTGCTCATGAACGAGTGCACTGCCACGGATGCTGACGTGCGATTGATCCACCAGCAGAAAATCCTGCATTTCCGGCAGGCGCATACTTTCGACTGAAACAGTGCCGTCGTTCGGCGTTGGCAGCAGCCCAAGGCTGAGCCAGCCGCGGGCCCTCTGACCACCGATGATACCGGTAGGCGAGCGCAGGGGCTGTAATTGCCCGAGTATGCCCAGCTCATCCATCGATAACTGCCGCGCGGCCCGACCAACGAAGAGATCGAACAAGGGCCAGTCGCGGAAGTGGACGGCCAGTTCATTCCCCTGATTAGGCGGGCTCAGCATGACGACTCGCGCTTCCGGGTGAAGCGCTACCGTCTGCAGATACCAGCGCACGACGATGCCGCCCATCGAGTGCGACACCAGATGCGTAGGGCCCTCGACGGCTTCGTCACATTGTTCGACAGCCGGCGCCAGATACTGCTCCGCGAGCTCAGGAATGGACATGCTGGTCGATGGATAGTCCAGGTTCACCACCGTATAACCCTGCGCGAGCAATGCATCTTCCAGCGGCCACATTGCCAGGTTATTCCGCCACAGACCGTGCAGCAGCACCACGCACTCATCGCGTGCTGTAGCTGCTGCCTCTGGATGCTTCAGCGTCGTTGAGCAGCCGCCCAGGACGGTAAGTAACAGTCCTGCGAGTAGCCCGGCGATATGGCGGTTCGGCACCTAGACTAGCCTTCCAGAATCGCCACAACACCCTGCCCGCCAGCCGCACAGATCGAGATCAACCCTCGCCCCTTACCCTTCTCGCTCAACAGCTTCGCCAGCACGCCGAGAATGCGCCCGCCAGTCGCTGCAAACGGATGACCCGCAGCCAGTGAGCTGCCATGCACGTTGATCTTAGCGCGATCGATCTTGCCCAGCGGCTTATCCAGACCAAGTCGCTCCTTGCAGAACTTTGGATCTTCCCAGGCCTTGAGGGTACAGAGCACCTGTGCGGCGAAGGCTTCGTGGATTTCGTAGTAGTCGAAGTCCTGCAGCTTCATGTTGTTGCGTTCGAGCAGGCGGGGCACCGCGTAGCAGGGGGCCATCAGCAGGCCCTCTTTCTTCTCGACAAAATCCACCGCGGCGACTTCGCCATCCACCAGGTAGCCCAGCACCGGAAGACCACGTTCCCGCGCCCAGCTCTCAGTACCTAGCAACACGACTGAGGCGCCGTCTGTGAGTGGTGTCGAGTTACCGGCGGTCAGCGTGCCGTTCTCGCGGTCGAAGGCTGGCTTAAGCTTGGCGAGCTGCTCCACGGTGGAGTCTTCACGCATGTTGTTGTCGCGCTTGAGACCCTTGTACGGCGTCATGAGATCATCGAAGAACTCCTGCTCGTAGGCCGCGGCCATCAGCTGATGACTTCTGGCCGCCCACTCGTCCTGCGCTTCTCGCGGGATGTTCCATTCCTTCGCCATCAACTCGCAGTGTTCACCCATGGACAGGCCGGTGCGCGGTTCGGCGTTCTTCGGTACAGCCGGTACGAGGTGGCCCGGACGGATCTTGCCGAGTGCTTTCATGCGCTCACCAAAGCTCCGCGCCCGGTTGAGCTCATGCAGGATGCCACGCAGCTTTTCACTGACTTCGATTGGCGCGTCGGAAGCCGAATCGACACCGCCCGCAATACCGCATTCGATTTGTCCGAGGGCGATCTTGTTCGCGACCAACAGGGCTGTTTCCAAGCCGGTGCCGCAAGCCTGCTGCACGTCATAGGCAGGCGTTTCTGGCGCGAGCTTGCTACTAAGTACGACTTCGCGAGTCAGGTTCATATCGCTGGACAGCTTGAGCACGGCACCCGCGGCGACCTCACCTAGTCGTAGGCCCTGCAATTTGTACCGGTCCACCAGGCCATTCAGCGCGGCGAGTAACATGTCGTGGTTGCTCGCCAGCGAGTAGTTCTTGTTCGAACGCGAGAATGGAATGCGGTTGGCGCCGATGATGGCGACGCGTCTGGTCTGTTTCATGTTCACTAGTCCCTATGCCTTTGCTGAATAGATTTCGAACCACTCATACAAGCGTTATCTACCTAAGAGGCGTCTGGCTTGCCAGCCTTCGACAGGCTGTCATGCACAATGCCGATCCAGGTTTTTTCATTGATAAAGCCCTTACCCCACTTATCCCACTGCTGGCTCAGACCTTTTTCCTGAATGGTCTCGAGTGAAAGTCCTTTCTTCATCATGATCTCGACTTCGTCCGCCGTCGCGCTGAGCATGTTGCGGAAATCGATGAGTGCCTGCTTGTCAGAGACCTCACCATGACCCGGCACAACGACGGCCTTGTCATCGATGCGGTCGAGCACGCTGGTGATGTTCTCCGCCATGTTCCGAACGTTGCCGCCACTGGCGACATCGACGAATGGGAACATACCGGCGAAGAAATGATCGCCCATGTGCACGATGTTGGCGCTTTCGAAGAAGATGATGCTGTCGCCGTCAGTATGACCTTTCGGCAAATGCAGCGCATTGACGGTTTCGGCATTGAAACGCAGGGTGACACCGTGGTCGAAGGTGATATCCGGCAGTGCGTCTTTAGGGTAAGGCTCAGAAACCATATTGAACAGCTTGACCTCCTGGCGACTACTCAAGCGCTTGTGCACATTGTCGTGCGCGATGATTTCAGCCTCTCCAAGAGCCTGATTGCCGCCGGTGTGATCGCCGTGCCAGTGCGTGTTGAAGACATACTTCAGCTTGCCGTCGTAGCCCTTGAGGGCAGTTTCGAGGGCTGGAGACATCTCGGTGTAGTCGTTATCTATGAGCAGCAGGCCATCTTCACCGTGCGACAGCAGCACGTTGCCGCCCTTGCCCTGCAGCAACACAAAGCCTGGCTTGAGCTCACTACTGGTGAATGCTGTCTTGTCCTGGTGATGACTATCATCAGCCACGGCCACGCCGGCGAAACCGACAAAAGTGGCGGCCGTGCAGACGCTCTTGAATGCATACTGTACATGATGTTGATTGCGTTGCTTGTTCATGCTGTACCTGTATTGGACTCGTCCCTGGGAGCGTCCAAATAAAACAGGAAGCGCGGCGCTTTACAAGCGGGTTCTGAACCGCTCACTTCGCCCGTTACGCGATGGCAGACTGGTCAAGAAAGGCGTGAATGGCTGTAACACCGTCCGTTGAATACGACGCGCTGAAATCTAAACAGCCGGTGCTTCTCCCTCTATCTCCTCTTCCTCAGGCCGTCGATCCTCAAGCTTTACCGGCAGATAATTACGATTCCCGAACACCTCATGAAGAATCGCCTGCTCAATATGGCTGCGCTGGGTCACCTTTGATGGAAAGCGGACCACCAGATGAATTTCTGCCGCAACGGGTGCGTGGATGGTCACCCTTGGTTCGACGGATGGCACATCGAGACCACGCCGATCGCTCAGTTTTTTCATATAACGGCGGGCGTCTTCGAGGAAGGGCTCACAGTGACGTTTGGTTGCCTTCAAAAATGCCGCCTTAGCCGCCATCCAGTCGTCTTCGCGCTTGAAAGGGACAGTCAGCGCATGTAGCACATAATCGTCGGTATAGCTTTCATTGATCACAGCTTCAGAGACGAACATCGCATTAGGAATGACCGTCATTCGCCCGGTGCGCTGATGCGCCATCTTGCCTGGCCCCACCTCCATGAGCGTGGTGGCCAGAAGATTCTGGTCGATCACATCGCCGCGAAAATCCTTCACCTGTATGCGATCGCCGATATCGAAGGAGCGTGAGCCAGTCTTCAGCAGCGAACCGGTCACACAGAGAATCAGCTCCTTGGTGGCCACGACAAATGCTACCGCAATCGCGACGATCGACAGCGCCAGTGTTCTGAGCTCCTCGCCCCAGATCATTACCAACCCGAGCACAAGCAGCAGAATGAGGCCGTTGCGCGATTGCACCAGCCATTTTCGACGCAAGTCTATCGACGGGACGCTGCGACGAATGAATTTCGTAAACAGCGCTCGAAGCACGAGCACCGCGATAATCAGTATCAGGGTACTGCCAATGAGGCTGAACACCGGCCCTGACCAAGAGAAGCCTTCAGTGGTGATGCCTACCTGCTCCAACATCTAATGTTCTCCAATTTTGAGGTGCCGTCTGCATAAAGGTGGCGTCACAGGACCGAAGATAGACCTCAATAGTCGTGTCGTCGAGGTAGGAGGCCACCCACTGAGCATTAGCTCGCGCGACCCCAGTAGTTGTAAGCGGCAACTTTCGGCATAGCTGGCAGATAGCCTTCGTCCATGCCGCTGATCTTGAAACCGCCCTCCTGCAAGAGCCGGGGGATTTCACGGTTGAGATGACAGCCACCCGCGAGCTTGCCCCACATCGGGTTGATTCGCGACTGCCAGCGCGCCACCGCTGCATCCGGCGCCTTGCCGTGTTCGCTGAACAGTAACTGGCCGCCAGGCTTGAGCACTCGGCGCATCTGCTTCAACGCCTTGAGCCAATCCGGAATCGTGCAAAGCGTGTAAGTGAGTACAATGCTGTCCACACTCTTCGACTCAAGCGGAATCTCCTCGCCGGGCAGATCCAGCCACTCCAGCTCAAAAGGCGCTGCCGCCACTCGCGCTGCCGCCTTCTTCCGCATACCTTCCGAGGGCTCCAGGCCCCAGACTTTGGTGACTCTAGTCGGATCGTAGTAAGCGAGGTTGAGGCCCGAGCCCATGCCGATTTCCAACACCTGTCCGCTAGCCTGGGGGACGATTAACTCACGCTGATACTGTACCGGCTTGGTGCCACAGGCGATGTGGATGAGATGGGGCAGAATTCTGTCTTCATAAAAGCTCATGGCGGCGTCCCTGCGTGCTTAGGTCTGCAGCATAGTCTGCGCCCATGCCGGCAATGGCTCAACCTTTGGCTCGACTTTCCCCGCGTTGACCCGGGCAACGACCTGGAAGGGATTATCGGCTGAACTGTTATCGAGCAGGTAGGCGCTATCGACAATCTGCAGCGCAGTCTGCATCAATTGCAGCACGCGTGGTATGCGACTGAGCACCTTGTCGTCTGGCACATGATGCCCACCAGTGCTGACACGGCCGGCAACCCGCGCAAGGTTCAGATTATCGTCAGAGAGATGAATATAAACGAGGGTGATTTTATAGCCGAGCGACTTGGCCTTGGCGATGAAGTCGATTTTCGAGCCATGAGAGAAAACGCTCTCAAAACAGAAACTGCGGCGTTCTTCGAGCAGCTTGTCACGCATCTTACCAGCGAGCTTGGCGGCACTGTAAGACGCTTCCGGACCGAGCCCCTTGAACATCGCCCGCTGGATAAGATCGGCGTTGACGAACGCAATGCCGTGCTGCTTCAGACGGGTCTCGAAGAATGTCGATTTGCCTGCACCGTTGCCACCCGCCAGCACCCACAGATGGGGACGGCTCACGATACGCGTTGGACCTGGAATTCACCGTTAATGAAGCGGCCGAGGGTGACGCCATCGGCATCGATACGCTCCAGCAGACCGGGGTGACCCGGTGCAGCCTGGTAACGAATAGGGGCAAGCGCTGAAATGGCACTGGTCAGCGCACCAGATTCCCGGTCCGCCTCAAGGCTTGCGAAAACATCCTCAGGGTCGATATCCACATCGCCGATCTGCTCTACCTTCAAGGTGGCCATGCCCGAAACGAGACTGGCGAGCATTTCCGGATTGACGCGATCACAAAGGGTACGACCGATGCTGGCCCAGTATTCGATCTGCTGCGCCGTGCTACGATGCTCCTGTACCGAAGTCAGGGCGGCGTCCTGCATTAGTGCAGCCTGGAGACGAACAGGCGAGGAATACTTGGCCATATTGCTACCTTCACAGTCGAGACGATGTTCGATACACTGAGTTGATTGTAGCATTATGCTACATCGCTTTCAAAGGCAGATCATGGCACAGCACACAGACGACAGGATTCCTCAGGAAGTTATTGACTTTCTCGACTCGCGTGAGCGGGCGTTTGGCCGTGGTGGCCGCGGCGGCAAGCCAACCAGTAATCGACGTGTCGAAAGCGTAAACGGTGGCAGCATCAGTACCGCCTTCAAGCTTACATCGGGCACTTCCACCCTCTTCATCAAGACTCACGCCGAACCACTGCCCGACATGTACGCCATCGAAGCTGAATCGCTCGATCTGCTCAGAAGGGCCCTAAAGACCGAAAGGCTGGTCGTGCCGGAGACGCTTTTTCAATCCGAGAATGCGATCGTGATAGATTACATCGAGACGATCCGCGGTGAGGCCCATGCCGAGGCTCTGGCTGAAGGACTGGCAGACATCCATCGCGAGACACAGGTGGAATTTGGCTATAGCCGCAACACTTATTGCGGGCTCACCCTGCAGGACAACACCCGCAGCCGGGACGGCTATGAATTTTTCGCTGAACGGCGCCTGCTGCATCTCGCACGCCTGTGCTACGACGAGTCGCGCATCTCACGGCAGGACATGAAGGCCCTTGAAAAACTGCTGCAACGCTTGTCCTCCATCATCCCCCAACAGCCTGCATCGCTGACACACGGCGACCTCTGGACCGGCAATCAGTTCGGCACTACGGGCGGTCGAGCGGTGCTGATAGACCCGGCGATTGCCTACGCATGGCGCGAAGCCGATATCGCTGCGACGATGCTGTTTGGCGCCCTGCCAGAGGCCTTCTACGCCCGCTACAACGACTACTGGCCCATGGAAGCCGGCTGGCGCCAGCGCGTGCCCGTATATAACCTCTATCACTGGCTGAACCACCTGCTGATGTTCGGCAATCCCTATGCGACCGCTGTACAGGCAATACTGAAACCCTACCGGGGCTGATGAATGGAACTGATTTTCCTGGGTACTTCGGCAGGCACACCGACGATTCGGCGCAATGTGAGCGGCGCCGCGATTCGAATGCAGCATGCCAGGCGCTGGTACCTCGTGGACTGTGGCGAAGGCACGCAGCACCGCATCCTGAAGACCCCACTGAGCCTGTACACGCTAGACGCCATCTTCATCACCCATGTGCACGGCGACCACTGCTTTGGCCTGCCAGGGCTGCTGGCGAGCGCCAGTATGTCAGGCCGTACCGAACCCCTGCGCATATACGCACCTCCGGCTATCGAGAAGTTCATCAAGGTGGCCACTGATGTCACGCAGAGCTGGCTCAGTTTCGAGATCGACTTCGTCCCGGTCACGCAGGCACAGCAAGCTATCGACTGCGGCGACTTCACAGTTGATATCAGCGAACTCTCACATCGTGTGCCCTCCTTCGCCTACGGCTTTACCGAGAAGCCAAAGCAGCGCAGGCTGAACGTGAAGAAGCTGAAGGCGGATGGGGTGCCGGCGGGGCCGATCTGGGGGGCGATTCACAAGGGCGAGGATGCAACGCTTGACGATGGCCGCTCACTCGTCGGTGAAGACTACCTGATGCCGCCGCCAAAGCTTCGGAAGATTATTATCTGCGGTGACAACGACCGACCGGAGTGTCTGGCTGAGACTGCAAGCACTGCGGAAGTTGTGGTTCATGAAGCGACGTATACCGAGGATGTTTCGCAGGGTCTGAAATTCGATCCTCAGCATAGTACGGCGAAGGCCATCGCCGGATTCGCGGAAAAGGCTGAGGTGAAGAACCTCGTACTGACGCACTTTAGCTCAAGGTACCAGCAGGTTGGACGCGGGCCACGTACCATGGCCGAAATAGAAGCTGAAGCAACAGCCCACTACAGCGGACGGCTCCACCTCGCGAATGACCTGGATCGATTTTGGCTTGATCCGGACGGTCATCTCGGGCGGTACATCCCCGCAGAGCACGCTGATCAACCTGACACAAGCGCTGCGCCCGAAGACGCAGCGGATAGCTCTGAAACCAACTGAAGCCGCTTCAGCCTAGATGAAGGCGTGCTGATAGCCATAACGGACAAATGGGCGGTCTCCCCGCCAGTCGCCCTGATACTCGGCTTCCAGTTTACGCTCCAGATCGGCATTCCATTCGGGGTGCTCACGACCGTGCCGCTGGTTGGCTTCATGGCCATAGCGGAAAGCTGGTTCATGATCTTCGAACCGGCTGTCCTTGCCGAACATCTGCTTGACCGTGTCATCGACATCCTGGTCCATATCACGTGCATCGTCAGATCCAAAGTCGTTCTTGGTCTGCTCCCAGTCACGCTTCATCGCATTCTTGATATTGTCCCAGGTACTGTCTTCCTTGCCGCTTTTTTGGGTTGTAGTAGCGGTACGTCCTTCATCTCTGGTAGTTCGAGTTGCTGTAGCCATGGTCTTCTCCATTTATTCATGGTTCGGACCCAGCTACTCACAAAGTCCGTGCCATCCGCTTAGACCTCAAAAAATTCAGAGAGTTGCCTGTCGCGGGCTCTTCAGTGCCATCTATCGCTCATGGGAACCGGCGCAAGTTTGACAACAACACCCTGTTGCAGTGCAATCCTTACAAGGCAAGGTCGCCAGTGCGCCTGCCATCCGATAGTTCTGGCCACAGTTGTGTCAGCACGTTCTGCAGCGCTGTAATGAGTGGTTCCTGATCGCGGTTTTTCCGCCAGGCGATCGACAGTTCGATACTGGGTGTGACGCCCTGCCAGCGTACGCCCCAACCTGCTGCTTCGGCACGATCGGCGTCATCCTCCCGCAAAAAGGCAATACCGGCACCTCGCTGCACGAGTGCCCGGATGGCGTCTTCGCTATCGACAAAGGCCGTTTTCTGCAGCTCGTAGTTCATCTCATTGAATAGCTCACGCTGGAGCTGGAAGAAGGGGCAGCGCGGCGTGGTGTAGATCCACGGAAGCTGCACCAGCTCTTCCCGCGTGGCGTGCTGGAAGCGATCTCGCCAGGCAACTGGCCCGACTAGCGCCATCGTAGTGGTGCAAAGCGAGCGCAGCTGCAGATCACCTGTGTTTTCACAGGGGCCAAAGAAGAAACCGGCATCCAGGGTGCCGCGCCGGATCTGCTGAATGATGTCGTAGGACATACCGTTGAGTAACGAGAGCTCGATACCGCTGTACTGTTGATTGAAAGCCTGGGTCATATCGCCCAACTTCAGGAAATCGAAGTCCGAGTTGATCCCGATCGACAGCCGGCCGAGTGTTTCGCCGCGCAGGGCCCTTGCCTGCTCCATTACAGCGCCGGCGGCATCGAGTGCAGCGCGAGCCTGCACCAGCAGCCGCTCGCCGGCTGGCGTGAGCTTCATGCCTTTGGGCAGCCGGTTGAACAGACTAACGCCGAGTGTTTCCTCGAGCGCCTTTAACTGCGCCGAAACCGCAGGCTGGCTGGTAAAAAGACGCTCGGCTGCCCGGGTGAGATGGGCCTCCTCGGCGACGGCCACGAAAGTCCGCAGATGTGTCAGCTCCATTGCTCTCTTCCCTCATTTGGTGCTTGGCCTGAGTCTCATATTCAAGCGCATCTGCCAACCAGACGCCATCGCAATAGCGGATGACGCTCATCATGAATGACGATTGGATGTCCCCGAGCCCACCGTCGCAAACTATCGACTCAGACAACACGAGGACAGACATCATGAAACTTCTCAAGGTATTCAGAGTGCTAAGGCAATGGATCCAACGCAGCCGCGAACGCGATGAACTCAGTCGGCTCAGCCCACATTTGATGAAAGATATTGGTCTGCGACAGGCGGACATCATCAGGGAGACCAGCAAGCACTTCTGGCAGCGGTGAGCACTGCTTGCAAACGTGCTGGGCTGTGCGAGACTGTGGGGCGTAATCATCACCATACTCCCGCATACAAGGACAAGACGATGCGCCGAACGAAGATCCTCGCCACCCTCGGCCCAGCCACCGACTCCGAAACGACATTGGAGAACCTGCTTCTGGCGGGTGCCAATGTCGTTCGGCTCAACTTCTCACACGGCTCGGCCCAGGATCATATCAAGCGGGCTGAGCTGGTGCGGCATTGCGCTGAAAAGCATCAACTCAATGTGGCCATACTGGTCGATCTACAGGGCCCGAAGATTCGCATCGGGCGCTTCGAAAACGACAGCGTGAAGTTGCAGGAAGGCGACAAGTTCGTACTCGACGCCTCAGATGAAAGTATAAAAGGCAACGAGCACGGTGTCTCCATCGCCTACCCAGAACTCCCGCGCGACTGTAGACCCGGCGATATCCTGATGCTCGACGACGGCCGCATCCAGCTTCGCGTCGAATCCGTTGACGGACTTAAACTGCACTGTCAGGTGCGGGTCGGCGGCAAGCTCTCGAACAACAAGGGCATCAACAAGCAGGGCGGTGGTCTATCAGCGCCGGCTCTGACCGACAAGGATCGCGCCGATATCAAGACCGCCAGTGAAATAGAGGCCGACTATGTTGCGGTCTCGTTTCCAAAGACGGGTGATGATATCCGTGAAGCACGCCAACTGCTGGAAGATGCCGGTTCCAGTGCCGCCATCGTCGCCAAGATCGAGCGCGCGGAAGCCGTTATCCACTCTACCCTCGACGATATCATCGAGGCCTCCGATGCTGTGATGGTGGCCCGTGGCGATCTCGGCGTTGAAATCGGCGATGCTGAACTTGTCGGTACGCAAAAGCACATTATCCGCCGCGCCAATGACCTCAACCGCCTGGTCATCGTCGCCACACAGATGATGGAGTCGATGATCACCAGCACGATGCCTACCCGCGCAGAAGTCTTCGACGTGGCCAACTCGGTACTCGATGGCGCTGATGCCGTCATGCTGTCGGCAGAGACCGCAACCGGCGAGTATCCAGTCGAGGTCGTGCGAGCAATGTCGCGCATATGCGTAGGCGCTGAAAAGAATCCAATGTCGCAGCTGACCGATCATCGCATGAGCCGCAAATTCGAGCGCACCGACGAAATGATTGCCATGGCGACGATGTATACAGCGAACCATCTTGGCAGCGTTAAAGCCATCATCTGCCTCACTGAATCAGGCGATACGCCGAAATGGATGTCCCGCATCAGCTCCAGCCTGCCGATTTATGGCTTGACCCGGCGCAAGGCGACCCAGCGCAAGATGGCCCTGTTCAAGGGCGTACAGGCGTTGTATTTCGACTCCACCTCGATGGAGAGCGGACAGGTGAACGAGGCAGCCATCGACTTCCTCAAACAACGCGGCGCGATCTGCTCCGGCGACCGGGTGATCTACACCAAGGGCACCCACATGGGTCTGCATGGCGCCACCAATGCCCTCATGATTCTCCAGGTGCCTTAAACGCGAAAGCCCCGGACATCCGGGGCTTTTCTGCGATAAACAGTCAAGTCAGCAAGTTTAAGCCGAAGCTCTGAACCCTTCGCTGCGAGTCTTCACGTCCTCGTCATAGAGATACTTCTCCAGCAAGGGCGCACCGTTGAACTCCGCTTCCATGACCGCGATGAAGGTATACACGCCAATCAGCTTCCGATTGAGGAAAACGAACTCCTTGGGCGGAATCTTGAAATAGCGACTGATGGCCGAACGGGTGGCCCTACGGGCGATCCGGGATGGCAGGTCGCTCTGTTTCCAGCAGTACTCACCGTCATCGTTCAGCACTACACCCGGTTGCTTGCCGTCGATATGCTTCATCAGCGGCTCGAGCGTTGCCATACATACTTCGGCGAATTCACACAGTACCGGCATCGGCCACTCGGCCCGCATGAACTTGAGCTCGACCGCACCACTGACAACTGCATCAAGATCGCGCTCGTAACTCGCGCGGATCATCTCGCAGACCGGATCCAGGAAGCTGGCCGGATAGCGCTGAACGGCGCCGAAATCGAGCAGGATCAGCTTGTCGGGTTCGGCTGGTCCATCGCCTTCGTCACCCAGACGCACCCGGTAGTTGCCAAAGTTCGGGTCGGTCTGCAGTTCTCCCCAGACGAAGAGTTCTTCAAGAAAGAGTTCGAGTGCGGCTTTTGCTAAATCGTTCCGGCGTGCCTGCGGCAGCGCATGGACTTTCGCATGGTTCGGGCTAATGCCTGCTTCGTACGACATGCACATGACCTGGGGCCCGGAGAACTCGGGAAAGACTTCAGGCACAATAAAGCGGGAGTCGTCCTTCAGCTTTTCATGAAACCGCCGGGTAGTTCGCAACTCAAGTTCATAATCCACCTCCCGGTGCATCATGCTGCGAACTTCTTCGAGCCACTCGTTAAACTCTGGACCGCGGGAAACCAGCCGCGCTACCTTGAGTATGCTGGCGACGGCATTGAGGTCCGAATCGACTGCTGCGGCCACACCCGGATACTGTATCTTCAGGCACAGCTGCCGACCATCCGACTTCCGGGTGGCCCGATGCACCTGACCGAGCGAGGCAGCGCCAATGGGCGTTCGCTCGATTTCAAGTTGGTCGAGTTTTTCCCGACCGAGCTGATCGATCAGCACCGGCTCAATACTGCCCCAGTCGAGCGCGAGATTCTGGTCCTCGAGAGTGTGCAGGGCTTCGGTTACTTCCGGTGGCAGGAAGTGCTCACCGTAAAGCGCCATCACCTGTCCAATCTTGACCACGCTGCCCTTGAGGTGACTCAGCTCCTTCACGAGGTAAGCGGCCTGCTTGGCGTAGGCTTCTCGCCGACTTTGCGCTTTCTTCTCCTTACCCGAAAACATCGAGCCAGCCATGGAGCTGGCCAGCCGACCGCCGGCGACGACGCCAGCCTTGGTCAGACTCAGTCTTCGTTCGAAACTCCCGGTCTTGAGACCGAGCATTGGCTTGTCATCCTGACTACTTCTGCGGAAAACCATTACTGCACTTTTTCCCCTGCGGCTTGCTTGTCGGCATGATACGACGAGCGGACCAGCGGTCCGCTGGCAACATGATTGAATCCTATGGATTCTGCGTAGCGTCCGAGTTCTGCGAACTCGTCCGGTGTAACAAACCTTACGACGGGCAGGTGGGAATTGGATGGCGCAAGATATTGCCCTAAGGTAATGCGATCGATGTCATGGGCCCGCATATCACGCATGACAGCCTTGATTTCATCGATCTCTTCGCCGAGCCCGAGCATTAGACCGGACTTGGTCGGCACTTCAGGACGCAGCGCCTTGTAGCGCTTCAGCAGATCCAGCGACCACTGATAATCAGCACCGGGTCTCGCCTTCTTGTACAGACGGGGCACCGTTTCAAGATTATGATTCATGACGTCGGGCGGCGTTGCCGAGAGGATTTCCAGCGCGACATCCATGCGTCCACGAAAATCCGGCACCAGCACTTCAACCTGTAGATTGGGAGAAAGCGCCTTGCTCTCACGAATACAATCAGCGAAGTGCTGTGCTCCGCCATCACGAAGATCGTCACGATCGACTGAGGTGATAACCACATAACGCAACTGCATATCCGCTATGGCGGTCGCCAGGTTGCGGGGCTCCTCGGCGTCCAGCGCCAGAGGGCGGCCATGGGCGACGTCGCAGAACGGGCAACGCCGGGTACAGATGTCACCCATAATCATGAACGTCGCGGTGCCGTTACTGAAACATTCCGAGAGATTCGGACAGGTCGCTTCTTCACAAACCGAATGTAGCTTGTGCTCACGAAGCTTTTGTTTGATCTGCTCGACACGTGGCGATGTGCTCAGGCGAATTCGAAGCCAGTCCGGCTTACGCAGCGCAGTATCGGTCGCAATGATCTTTACCGGATTCCGGCTGACCTTGTCGGCGCCACGGAGCTTTTCGCCAGGCACGACTTTCGGCCGGCGCGGAGGTGCAGACGGCACAGCCGGTTCTGCCACCGGCGCTGCGGCATTTAAAGCAATATTTTCGGGTGTCGTCATGCGACAGACTCCTTATGGGTGTCGGCGAGCAATGCCAGAAAGTGCAGGCGCCAGCGAGTAGCCACGGCCTGCAGTGCTGCTGGGCGATCAGCCGGCAGCAGCGCAGTGTCTTTGCAGTAATCCCTGATCTGCGACATGGCGAGCCCGGCATAGCCGCAGGGGTTGATCAGCCTGAAAGGCTTCATGTCCATGTCGACGTTGATAGCTAAGCCATGATAACAGTAGCCCCGGGTGATGCGCAGCCCGAGACTCGCTATTTTCGAGCCGTCAGCAGAAACATATACGCCAGGCGCTTCGCGTTTCGCGGCGGCTGCGATGCCGAAATCGGCCAGAGTGCTGACGACTGTCGCCTCCAGCAGGCTCACCAGCGATCTGGGCTGCAGCCCATAACGGGACAACTGGAGCAGTGGATAGACCACAAGCTGACCGGGACCGTGGTAGGTCACCTGTCCGCCGCGGTCCGTCTGCACCAGCGGAATGCCGGCCAGCAGAACCTGGCCATTGCCCCCATCGGGCTCTGTCAGCAGATGCTGGGGCTTGCCGGCCTGCCCCTGTGTAAACACCGGCTGGTGGTCGACGACCCAGACTTCATCAGGCGTCGCTTCAGTGCGCGCACGACTGAAGACCTTCATTGCTTCGAAAACCGGCTCGTAACTGTCCGCCTGCCGCTCGCGAAACACCAGCTCGGGCAAATCTGAGGCGGAGGCAGTCATCAGAGAACCATATGGATATTCTTGAGGGTTTTGATGGCGTTAAAGATATCCGCGACGTGGGTTTCGCTGCGCGCCTCAATGGTAAAGCGGAGCGAAACGAAACGCTGGTTGCGTGAGTCCTTGATATCGAAGTCGCTGGCCTTCAGATCCGGTAGTTCATGCCGCAGCACCTGAATCAGCTCGGCAATGAGAGACTCCCTGGCATCCGCGATAACCTTGAGCGGATACTGACAGGGAAACTCGATTTTTGGCGGCTTCTGCTCACCGGCCGCGGGCTCGTCTGAAGTGCTCACTTTGACCTCCTGATTCTCTGGCTACCGTACATGGCTAGCCTACCTGGCAAAAATTGCCCAATAGTATCAGTCAAACAGACCCATGATGAACAGCCAGATCGAGTGCCAGAGACGTTTGAAGATTCCGGCTTCCGCCACATCCTGCAGCGCAACGACAGGACGCTTCGCCAGGACGTTGTCTTCGAGGGAAACAACGAGGGAACCAAGCACCTGCCCCTTGGTAATGGGTGCCGTGATGCTTTCGTCCACTTCGAGCTTGATGTCGAGCGCGGCTTTCTGGCCCTTCGGAATGGTCAGCGTTACGGCTTCACCCGTTCCAAGGGCAACGACATCATCGACGCCCATGAATATTTCACTGTCCACAAGCTTTGCGCCGGCCTGATAAAGCGGCAGCGTTTCGAAGAACCTGAAGCCGTAGTTCATCAGCTTCATGGTTTCCTGCGCGCGCGATTCCTGACTCACCGTACCCAGCGCAACCGTGATCAGACGCATGTCGTCCCGAACCGCCGATGCTACCAGACAGTACCCCGCTTCCTCGGTATGACCGGTCTTCAGACCATCGATCGACTTGTCACGCCAGAGCAATACGTTCCTGTTCGGCTGACGAATCTTGTTATAGGTGAAATGTTTTTCTGAATAGATGGGATATTGCTGCGGGAAATCGTAAATGATCGCCTGCGCTAGCAGCGCCAGGTCGTAGGCCGTGGAGTAGTGTTCAGGCGACGGTAATCCCGTGGCATTCTTGAACTGCGAATTCTGCATACCCAAGCGCTGCGCATGACCATTCATGATGGTGGAAAAGGCGTCTTCGCTACCTGCGAGATATTCTGCCACGGCTACGCTGGCGTCGTTACCAGACTGGATAATAATGCCGCGAAGCAGGTCCTCCAATCTGACACGGGTACCTTCCTGCACGAACATCTTCGAGCCGCCAGTCTTCCACGCTCGAACGGATATAGGCACTTCGTCATCGAAACTGACGTTGCCCCGCCCAACCTCGTAATCGACGACATAGGAGGTCATCATTTTGGTAAGACTCGCCGGCGGCAGTCGCTGGTCGGCATTCTTTTCTGCGATAACGACGCCAGTCTTGGCATCCATCAGCACGTAGGCCGTGGCGGCCACTTGTGGCGCAGCCGGTATGATCACCTGCGCGGGCTCGTCTGCTCGCGCTGGCGGTGTGGCAAAGGTGGGCACTTCTTCTGCTGCACCAACCTGGGACGCACCCAGAAGGGCGACGCCCAGTAACAATCGGTTCAGTGCCATTGACATGGAATGCTTGGAATTCATTTGGGTCCCAGGTGTACGGCCTTTCTTGTAACGTAAGGGTCGGCGGGTTGAAGGCTCCGGCCAGCGGCCACAGTTTACATCTACTGAACGGTTGCGGCAGACGCCTGCGGGTTTGCCGGAATGACTAGGGTACCAGAATAGCTCGTTTTTGCGAGTCTGGACTGAAACTGGGGCAGCTCATTGGACGACTCCAGCGGGCCTATTCGCACGCGATGCAACATTCTTTCAGCGCTCGCGATTTCTTCGATGAAGACATCGGGGCCCTGCGGGGTAACAAGCCCCTTCAACATGCCCTGCAACTCATCCTTCACCTGTTGTGCTCGCTCTCTGGTGGAGAACGCCCCGATTTGCAGGAACATCGACCCCTCACCGACTGTAGATCTGACGGCGGGCCTGGTCGGAGCCACGGCAGGCTGCACGGACTGAGCGACCGCTGCCTTCGGCAGCGCGGAACCCGGCACTGGCGTTGCTGGTTTGGTAGCCTGCTGCAGGGAATCCAGTGGCGAAACCTCATCCTGTGGCAGCAGGGCTTCAACACGAACCGGGGCGGTGCCTGTCTTGACGACATCGAGCGAGAGCGCGGCCGCATACGACAGATCGATCAGACGGTCCTCATGGAAGGGTCCGCGGTCATTGACGCGAACTACTATGGAACGGCCATTCTTCAGATTGGTCACGCGGGCAAAGGTCGGCAATGGCAGATTCTTGTGGGCCGCCGAAAACGCATACATGTTGTAGATTTCGCCGTTCGACGTCGCATGGCCATGGAACTTGGCACCATACCAACTCGCCAAACCGGTCTGGTTATACCCCTTGGCTGAATCAAGAACAGTGTATTGCTTGCCCCAGACCGTATAGGGTGATTTGTTGCCACCCCGGCTTTTCGGCTCAGCCGTTGGCACGACGGGCGGGACATTGCTGGGATCGAAACCACCCTTTGGTTCCACGTCCTGCTTCAGCGAATAACGCGAGCTACTGGTCGGTGTCGAGGAGCAGCCAACCAGCGTGAGGACCAATGCGACGGCAAGCGGCAGAACTGCTCTACTGTGCCATGCCGAACCATTGTGCTGCAGCATACCGGATCAGGCCCCCGCAAGTTCGCGACTGAGCTGATACACCGCCATCGCGTAACGATCACTATGGTTGTAGCGCGTGATCACATAAAAATTATGGGTGACGAGCCAGTGCTCGATGGCGTCGGTATTCTCATAGCGCACCAGCCGAACAGGGGCGTTTTTGGCGATACCTTCAGGAGCCTTGACGCCAGCCTTTGCAACATCCGCCAACTTCTGTTCCGGCTTGCGTTTTTCAGGCAGTAGCCACGCTGGAACCGGCTCCTTTACGTCAACCTTGAACGCTACCGGCTCACCGTCCTTCCAACCATGTCGCTTGAAATAGTTGGCGACGCTGCCTATCGCATCCTGCACATTATTGAGGATATCTGCGGTGTCATCGCCATCGAAGTCGACTGCATAAGCCCGGTAACTGCTTGGGATAAACTGGCCGTAACCCATCGCACCGGCATATGAGCCTTTCAGTGACATGGGATCGAACTTCTGCTCACGACTCAACAAGAGCAACTCTTCGAGTTCCTTGGTAAAGAACGTGCTACGGGCCGGGTAGTCGAACGACAATGTGCTCAGGGCATCGACCACGCGATAGCGCCCCATGATCTGGCCGTAACTGGTTTCGACGCCGATGATGGCGGCGATAATTTCCTTCGGCACGCCATATTTCTTTTCTGCGCGCTCGAGCGTTGCCTTGTGCTCTTCCATGAATTTCTTGCCGCCGCTGATGCGCTTCTCGGTAAGGAATATCTTTCGATATTCGCCCCAGGTGAGCATCTTTTCAGCAGGTCGGCTAATGGCATCCAGTATGCTCTGCTGCTTCGCGGCGTCATCGAACAGCCCCTGCAGATACGCCCGATCAAAGCCATGCTTCTCCACCATACGGTCGATGAAGCCACTTACGGCTTCGTGCTTGCCGTAGTTGATCATCTCTGGCGCGGCAGCCTGACGTGTAGTTTCTTCGGCAAAGCTCTGTAATGGCAGCGTACTCAGCGCCAGACCGGCCACCAGGCCAGTGATGCGCAGGAACGGCTTGCGTGTCAGTCGGGTATTGTTCTTGTCTGATAGACAGGCGGTCATAGTATGGTTCCAGTCAGTGCGGGAATCGAAGCATTCGAATCAACGCTTGAGTATTTTCTTGTGAGAGTGAACGGACATCAGGACGCCGAACGAGGCCATGAGCGTAAGCACCGAGGTACCCCCGTAACTCACTAAAGGTAAAGGTACCCCGACAATTGGGAGTATGCCACTCACCATGCCCATATTAACAAAAACGTATACAAAGAAGATCGAGGTGAACGCACCGGCTACTAGCCTGGCGTAAGTCGACTGTCCGTTGATGGCAATATAGAAGCCGCGCAGCACGATCGCAACGTAAAGCGCCAGAATACTCAACACGCCGATGAATCCAAACTCCTCACCGAGCACAGCGATGATGAAATCGGTGTGGCCTTCAGGCAGAAAGTCGAGTTGGGACTGCGTGCCCGAGAGCCAGCCTTTGCCGCCCATGCCACCGGACCCGATGGCAGTTTTCGATTGTATGATATTCCAGCCGGCGCCTAGAGGATCACTTTCAGGATCGAGCAGCGTGAGCACGCGCTGCTTCTGGTAGGGTCGCATCACAAAGAACCACATGAGTGGTGCGGCAATGCCAGCGACCACTGCAGAGCCCATGATCCAGCGCCAGCTCAGGCCGGCGAACAGCAGCACGAAAATACCGGAAGAGGCAATCAATATCGAAGTACCGAGATCCGGCTGCCGGAGTATCATGACGGTAGGCACGAAAATGATGATGAGCGCGACCATCAGGCGCCGAGGTGACGGAGGCAGAACACGGTCCGACAAATACCAGGCCACCATCATGGGCACCGCCAGTTTCATGAACTCAGAAGGTTGAACCCTGAAACCGACGAATGGAATCTGCACCCAGCGCTGTGCACCTTTCGCATCGGTGCCGACGAGCATAACGGCGGCTAAACCGAGCAATCCGGCACCATAGATCCAGGGAGACCAGCGCCTCAGATGGTCAGGGTCGATCTGCGCCACCAGCAACATCAGGATCAGCCCCAGACCGAAGTGGGCGCCCTGTCGCTTCACATCACTGATGTCCTGCCCGCTACCACTGAAAAGCACGAACAATCCGCTACCGATAAGCAGGAGCAACATCAACAGCAGGATGGTATCGATATGCAGCCAGCGCATCAGCAGGGAGGGACCGCTGAATCGCTCGTCGCTTTGCGGCAGCTGGCGGAGAAAGTCGGTACTGCGGCTCATCGAACTGTCCCGGTCGTATCTGGCGCAGTCCCAGCGACGCCCGGTACGGTGATACCGTCGTTCTGTCGTGGACGCGGGGGCGGCTCGACACCATCGGGTAACAGCCAGTTTATGCGTTCTTCGGTCACCTCATACTCTCCTTTGAGGTGGGCATCCAACACTACACGAGCTACCGGCGCAGCAGCAGTACTGCCACCGCCACCATTTTCAACGATAACAGCCACTGCGATTGTCGGGTCGTCGGCTGGCGCGAATCCGATGAACAGGCCGTGGTCGCGGTGCCACTCTGCTATGGCACTAGCATCGTACTTCTCGCCCTGCTTGATTCCGATGACCTGAGCGGTACCCGTCTTGCCAGCAATCTTGTAGTCCGCACCAGCGCCGCTGCGATTGGCTGTTCCCTTGCGAGTATGCATGACGTCTTCCATGGCATTGATAATGTATTCCCAGTACCAGTCTTCCCGCAGCACTATGTCATTACCCGCTGATTCAGGAACCATCATGCTCTCTCCATTCATGGTATCGACGAGGCGGGGTGTGACCCATCGGCCTCTGTTGGCCAATACCGCCGTTGCTGTCGCCAGCTGCAGGGGTGTCATCAGCATAAAACCCTGCCCTATACTCATGTTGAGCGAGTCGCCTGGAAACCAGGACTGTCCGCGCGCCGATCGCTTCCAATCCCGCGAAGGCAGATTACCCTTGCGTGCTTCGGGAGCGTCGTAGGTAGTGCGCTGACCAAGACCAAACTGATGCAGATATTCATACATGATATCCACACCAGTCTTGAATCCGGTGTCGTAGAAGAACACGTCGCAGGACTCGACAATGCCTACCCGCAGATCCACCCAGCCATGCCCCTGACGCTTCCAGTCGCGATACTGCCGCTTATCGTTTTTCAAAGTGTAGAAGCCTGGATCCCAGACCTTGGTCTTCAGGCTGATCTTATCGGTATCGAGTGCCGCCAGCGCAACCATCGGCTTGATTGTCGACCCCGGCGGATACTGACCTTTGTAGGCTCGATTGAATAGCGGCAAACTTCGTGATTCGTTCAGTGCACGGTAACTGGCGGTATCGATACCAGTAACGAAGAGGTTGGGATCGAAACTCGGCGTGCTCACCAACGCCAGGATTCCTCCGGTTCGATTGTCGATGGCAACCACGGCACCACGACGCCCTGCCAGTGCATCCTCCGCAGTTTTCTGTAACCGCGCATCAAGGAAGAGCTTCAGATCTTTACCCGGCGCTGGCGGCGTGCTGGCCAGTTGCCGTAGTACCCTGCCCCGCGCGTTAGTCTCAATCGTTTCATGGCCGGTGACGCCATGCAATTCATCTTCATAGCGCTTTTCAATACCAAGCTTGCCGTAATACTGGGTGCCACTGTAGTTGGCCGCGTCCACCTCCTGCAGCTCAGGCTCGCTGATTCGGCCGACATAACCAAGCACATGGGCGAACAGGTGCCGATACGGATAATAACGAATAAGTTCTGCCCCTACCTCGACACCCTTCAGGCGGTAGCGGTTCACGGCGAGTATCGCAATTTCGTCTTCGGTAAGGCGAGAGCGCAACGTGACTGGCTCGTAGGGCCGGCGTCGCTGGCGAATCCGTTGGCGAAAATCAGCGACGTCGTCCTCACTGATTTCGATGAGCGATGACAGCGTCGCGAGCGTTTCATCCAGATCGCCAAGCAGTTCCGCAGTAAGCCGCAATGAAAATGTCGGCTGATTGTCTGCCAGCAACAGGCCCTGGCTGTCATAGATCAGCCCTCTGGTTGGCACCACCGAACGCAGCTGCATCCGGTTCTGATCAGACAGCGTGTCGAAGACTTCGTGCTGATTGACCTGCAGGTAGTAATAACGTGCACCGAGGAGGCACGACAGGATCATGATAACCAGAATGGCCAGCACTGCGCGTACCAGAAAGGTTTCCTGCTCCTGGCGGTGGTCTTTGAAATCGGAATGGGTACTCATGCTGACCTTGAGCTTTGGTCTTCAACAACGATGCCTGAGTTCAGGCGCGATGATATGGATGTCCTTGATTATAGCTCCATGCACGATAAATCTGTTCTGCGAGCATGATTCTGACCAGAGGATGGGGCAAAGTTAATCTGGAGAGCGAAAATTTCTCTGCTGCTCGGTCCAGAACTGCTTTCGAAAGGCCGTCAGGTCCGCCGATGGCTAAGGCCAGGGGCTTGCCGGTATGCTGCCAGTGAGACAGCCGTTCGGCAAAAGCTTCGGTGGTGAATTGCGTGCCTTTGACGTCGAGCGCAACAAACGTGGCTTTGGGATCGAGCTTCGCGAGCAGCTTCTCGCCTTCCCAGTCGTTGAGCTTGGCCGGTGGCATACTATTGCTGCCCTGGCGCGGCGCCAGCGGCAGTTCGACGAGTTCAAGCCGGACGTCCCTGGTGAGACGCCTGCTATATTCATTGAAGCCTGTTTCGACCCAGCCCGGCATCTTGCTGCCGACAGCAAGGATCTGAATCAGCATTCGGCAATATCAGACAAGGTGAGCTGAGCTGCCTGTAGCACTCTCGGCAGAACTGTCGACCGGGGCATCACGCCAGAAGCGTTCGAGATCGTAGAACTCACGCGCAGACGGCATCATGATATGCACGACAACATCACCGAGATCGACCAGCACCCAGTCAGAGGCATCTTTGCCCTCTTCACCAAGTGGACGCTCACCGGCTTTCTTGATTTCGAGAATCAGGTTGTCTGCAAGGGATTTGATGTGCCGGCTCGACGTGCCGCTGGCGATGATCATGTAGTCAGTGACGCTGGTTCGGTCTTTGACATCGAGGACGCTTATATCTTTACCTTTCAGGTCTTCGAGTATTTTGACAACCAGGTCTTTCAGGGGTTCTGTATCCATGCGTGTGGTGTGCACCTCTCTCGTGCTTTCCGGTTATGGCCTCCTCATGATACGACTGATAGCCCTCAGCCACCAGTCCGAAAAGCCGAAAATGCCGACGAAATCGTGTTGTTTTGACAAATAGTCTTCATTTATCAACAAGTTATCCGCTTACAAATTAGATCATTTTGTGATCAGACGCACAGGAATAGAGTTCGTTTTCAGCAATGTATTCAAGAACTGAAGGTGCTGTCAGAAAGTTCGCGCAACGTCCTTCGCTGAGCAACGCACGAATCCGTGAGCTGGATATATCGAGCAGACTAAGCTGTGTGACATGAATCTGACCGGCTGGACAGTCCAGAAGCCCACTGACAGTGGAGCTGAAGGCCCCGGACAATTGGGGATCGCGCTGGAGATCTTCTAATGCCTGCTTTCCAGACTCATCGTGGCTGCCAGGCCGCCCCACTACCAGGAGATGCGCATGATCGAGCAGCTGTTGCCACTGATGCCAGCTGCGTATATTGAGCAATGAATCCATGCCCATCACGAAAATAAGTATTTGCTCTGGGCTCAGCTGCTGCCTGTAGCGATGCAGTGTATCGACGGTGTAAACCGGCCGCAGATCGTCAGCGTCGCGCAGGTCGACTTCGCCTCGATCCACCACCAGACCGGACCGTTGGCCGGCGCCTGCTTCCGTCAATGCCCGCTGTAGCATATCGACACGCTGTCGCGCAGTGGCACGGTTCCGTTTGTCGGCCTGTGCCGGGCTTGGCAGCAGCCGCACTTCAGCTTGCAGTAGCTCCCCGACTTCCACAGCCATGCGTAGATGGCCGTAGTGGACTGGATCGAAGGATCCGCCGAAGAGTACGCAGGGCTCCTTCACCCGCGGATATGACCATCGCCAAAGACAATGTACTTCTGTGAGGTAAGACCTTGCAGCCCTACCGGCCCACGAGCGTGGAGCTTATCGGTGGAGATGCCGATCTCGGCGCCCAGGCCATACTCGAAGCCATCGGCAAAACGGGTCGAAGCGTTGACCATGACCGAGCTGCTGTCGATTTCGGTAACAAAGCGCCGGGCCTTCGTATAGTTTTCGGTCACGATGCTTTCCGTGTGATGGGAGCTGTAGGTGTTGATATGCTCGATGGCTTCGTCGAGACCGCTCACGACCTTCACCGCGATAACAGGCGCCAGATACTCCTCGAACCAGTCGGCTTCGACAGCGGCTTTCGCCTCTGAAATATAACGACGTGTCTGCTCGCAGCCCCTGATCTCGACGCCGGCACTCAGAAGGCGTTCAGCGATCTGTGGGAGGAAGCGTTCGGCAATGGCCGCATCGACCAGCAACGATTCGGCGGTGTTGCAGGTACCGTAGCGGTGGGTTTTTGAGTTGAAGGTGATGGCAAGGGCCTTGGTCATATCGGCATCGGCATCGACATACACATGGCAGTTGCCATCGAGATGCTTGATGACCGGTACTTTCGAGTCGCGACTAATGCGCTCGATCAGTCCCTTGCCGCCTCTTGGCACAATAACATCGACATAGTCCGGCATGGTGATGAGCTCGCCTACGGCGGCCCTATCCGCAGTGTTCACAATTTGTACCGCGGCGGCATCAAATCCAGAAGCTGACAGCGCAGCGCCGATGCACTCTGCAATAGCGAGGTTGGAATGCAGTGCTTCAGAGCCACCGCGAAGAATGGTCGCGTTGCCTGATTTCAGACACAGGCTCGCTGCTTCTACCGTCACATTCGGGCGAGATTCGTAAATGATACCGATGACACCAAGTGGCACGCGCATCTTTCCGACCTGAATGCCGCTTGGCCTGTAGCTCATGTCGGTGATTTCACCGATTGGATCCGGCAATGCGGCCACTTCGAGCAGACCGGTGATCATGGCATCGATTCGCGCGGGTGTCAGCTCAAGGCGATCGAGCAAGGCCGCGTCGAGGCCACTCTCGCGACCTGCGGCCATGTCGAGACGATTAGCCTCAGCGAGCGAATCACGGCTGTTCCCCAACTGCTCCGCTATGGCCAGCAGTGCATCGTTGCGCATTTTGGTACTGGCACGGGCCAGTTGACGGGAGGCACCTCTCGCAGCCTTGCCGACACCCTGCATATAAGCCTGCACATTGTTCTGCGTAGCTTCTGAACTGACTGTATTCACTGTCTCTTCCTGCGCAAAAAGTCTAGATTCACGAGAGTATACCGCCCGCCACGATCACGGGCCAGCGCACGGCGGCGCCATAAATGGCGACTTAAGCACACTCACGCTGACTTGCTGCCAGCCATGGACTAAGCTGTAGACAAACAACAGCTAACGGCAAGTCCGACCTGAGTCCATATGGAACTGACTGAATTCAATGAACAGCTGCGCGCGAAGGCGTACGGCTATGGCGCACTTGCCTCCATCATTCTCGCCACTGCCGCTCTATTTGCCGGGCACTGGCTACTCGCGATTGTCTGCGTCGGCATGACGGCGCTGCTTTTGGCCAACCATTTCGTATATCGCCGACAAGCGGCTATCGTTAAGCGTCTCGAGGAGTCGCAGGCAAATCCGCGCAGCGCCCGCGCCATATACAATGTCCGCGGCTTCCTTGGTGCGCAGCAGGGCGTTCACTGGCTCTCGCATACGGTGCTGCTGGCACTGATGCTGGCGACAACAGTCGGCGCCCTGTACATGCCGGACGGCATCACCCACTGGAGTTATTTCATCCCCCTGCTGGCCTTCCTGAATTATCAGATGCACGTTGCCACGGTCGTGACTGCGATATACTCCGTCATCTTTTCCATCATTCTGATTTTCGCGGTCGATGGCTTCGAGCGCATCCAGGTCTTCTTCATCTATCTCGTCAGCCTGTCGATCACGCTGGCCTTCGTATATCTGCGCGAGATCAAGGAACAGCAGCTCAAGCCACTGAGGCGGACCGACCACCTGACACTGGCGTCGACACGCGACTATCTGACGCAGGACCTGGAGAAGGAAATACAGCGCAGCGAACGTGAGGGTACCGATCTGAGCGTGTTTGCGCTTCGTGTCGACGATATCAGCCTGGAGGATCTGGATGAGCCGCGGCGGAACGCCTTGCTCCAGCAACTCGGACAGCTCCTGCATGAGAACCTGCGGCTATTCGAAGGTTATTATCGCTATGAACCGGAGGAGTTCATTGTCGTGCTGCCACTGATTGGTTCAAGAACTGCGGAGAAGCGGGCTACAGGCCTGCGCCAGCAAATACGAGCGGTATTCGACAAGCAGCGCAACGCAGTGACTGTGGGCATTGGCATCTCCACCTTGAACGTCGACGACACGGCAGAGTCGCTGATCGAGCAGGCCAGACGAGCTTTGAAACACGCGCGGCACAAGGGGCCCAACCAGTCGGTTTCCTTTAGCCAGATTTCCCAGGAGGGTAGCCTTGCTCACTGAATCGCAGCTCCGCAACCGGGCAAGAATCTACCTCTACCTCATCGGCGCAGGCCTGTTTTTCATACTTGCCCTGCAAAATGCGCGCTATGGGCTCTATGGTCTCTTCTACGCGGGGCTCCTCCTGCTGCCACTGCTGATCTCAGGCGCTGTCTATGCCTGGCAGAAGCGGAGCGAACTCGATGCTTACAAGGGGCACGTCGTCATCCTTACTGCAGCGCAGTGCATCATCCTGTGGCAGTTCCTGAGCGGACAAGCGGAGGTCATCCACTGGTCCTACGCTCTCGCGCTGTTGAGCTTCCTGCTCTTGTCGCAGTCACTGGCCCTACTCTACAACGTCGTGTCGCTGCTGATACTAGGCCTCTCTTCCCTGATCATCCAAAGCTTTTTCGAGTCGGTGAACTTTTTCGTCAGCTATGCGCTACTGATCGGCATGGCTGGCCTGTATGCCTGGCTTTACCACCACAAGAGCCGTTTCCTGAGAGAAATCACTATCAAGGATCCGCTTACTGGCGCTTACAACCTCAGGCACCTCGAATTTACCCTGCGGCAGGAGATCGCGCGCTCTGCCGCCGTGGGCCATCCGCTTTCGCTGGTCGTAATCAATATCGATTACTTCGCCCAGATCAGTGAGATGCATGGGCTCAACAGCATCAACGAGCTGCTGGCCGAGACCGGACAGTTGCTGCTGAAGGAGACCAGGGCGGGAGACAGCTTGTATCATGGGCGAGGTAGCATCTTCTATCTGTTGCTGCCGTTTACGCCTGAAGAGGGCCTGCTGGTTATCGCCGAAAGACTGCGCCGTGCCATCGAGGACTACAAGTGGAAGCTCGGGGACCCGATCACGGCCAGCGTGGGTTGTCTGACCCGCGAGCCTGATGAGAGTGATGAACTGGCTCTGCTGAAGCGTCTCGAAAATGCCTTGCAGCAGGCTCAGACGGCGGGCGGCAACAGGGTGGTCTTTTCCAAACCCTGAACTGAGATAACGTGACTGAACCCCTGACCGCTCTGCTGGCCTGGTTGCAGGCCAACTCTGGCTGGATAACCGGCGCCATTGTGCTCACCGCCTTTGCCGAGTCGCTGGCCATGGCTGGCATCATCGTGCCCGGCGTGATCATGCTGTTTGGCTTCGCTGCGCTCGCCGGCTATCTCCAATTCGACATCTGGATCGTCCTTTTTGCGGCCTTTACTGGCGCAGTGGCTGGCGACGCGCTGAGTTTCGCGCTCGGGCGACATTACAAGGAACAGACCCGACATATCTGGCCACTGAGCCGCTATCCGCAACTGGTGGCCCGTGGCGAAGCCTTCTTTCTTCGTCACGGCATGCTCAGCATCGTGCTCGGGCGCTTCATCGGCCCCATACGTCCGGTCGTGCCGATGATCGCCGGTATGATGCTGATGTCGCCGCGCAAGTTTCTCACTATAAATGTACTCTCGGCACTAGCCTGGGCGCCCTTCTACATTTTTCCTGGTTATCTCACCGGCAGCAGCCTGGAGGCTGCTGGTTTCGACTTTTCCCTCGACTCCGCGATGGCTCACTCGGCGGACCGACCGGGAGACGATGCCAGCCCGATAGCCCGGCTCTGGGCCTTCTGGTATCTCTGGTCGCCTCTAGCCGTGTTGGTAGCCGGAGCCATGACTGGCGCGCTGATCAGCTACATCCTGAGGGCGTTTGAGACCCGGCTCTGGGTACCGGGAAGCGCCTTCCTGCTGGCACTGCTGTGCTGGACCCTGATTGCGATCGAATCGCTGTTCAGGCTGTCGACCATCGACATCATCGACCAGTCGATGTTCAACATTGCCCAGGCCATCGGCATCGACTGGATCCGCCTTCTGGCAATCGGCCTGACGCTGCTGGGCGATACTATCTGGCTGTATATTCTCCTGGGCACGAGCTGTGCCTGGCTCTGGCTGAAGGGTCACAAGCGCCTGGTGATCTGCCTGGTCCTCGGGGGTCTTGCCACCCATGGGCTCACCTCCGGATTAAAAGCACTATTCGGTGTTTTACGCCCCGAGCTGGCCTATCTGCCTGCCAACGCCGCCTATCCAAGCGGTCATACCAGCGGCGCTGTCTATACCTATACCGTGCTGGCGATGATATTCGCCCGCCGCCATCGCTGGATGAGTTTGTGTCTCGCGCTGGCGACGCTCGTGGGCACCAGTCGGTTACTACTCGGTGTGCATTGGTTTTCGGATATTGTTGGGGGAAGTCTGCTGGGGCTCGCGATGGCCTGTCTGGCACTTTATGCCTCACGAGTACCGCTGGGTGGCTTTCTGTTCAGGCATCACCTCACTCGGCATAATTATGCGGTCCTCGCCGTGGTGGCGCTGGCAGCAACGATGTACGTGATGATCAGGATGAATCAGGTCGGGCCGCAGTATCTGACAAACTGGGCCGATCTCTGATCTTTTGCCGCCCCTCGGCTACGACTCTTCGCCATGTTCGACAATGGCATGGAGCATGTATCGCATCTGCTCCAGACGGTAGGCAGGGCGCTGTAAACTGAGCAGGTATTGCTTATCCTCATTGCGCAGTGGCAGCAGCTCGAGTAGACGGTAGCCTACGTCACGGCAGTCGTCATAATCGATATCGAGATCCAGCCGCTTTACGGCAGGATGCTGTTGCAGGTCCCGGAGCAGCGTCACGAGCTCAGCGTAGTCGTCCCTCACAGCCACCTCTGGCTCCGGTGGCATCGGACTGACTTGGCCGATGAAAAGTCCGGTCTCATCCTGGCGAGCCGATTTTATTCTGACCTTCTCGCGCCCCTGCACGGTGATGCCGAGCAAACCATCCTGCAGCTGCTGGAAATCGCTTATTCGCCCGTACGTTCCCAGGTCGAAAAAGCCGTCTTCAGCGTCAGATCGAGTGAGCACGATGACAAAGCCGATATCATGCTTCAGGCAGTCGCTGACCATTTTCAGATAGCGCTGCTCAAAGATTCTCAGGGGCAGTTGACCGCCTGGACAGAGAATGGTTCCCAGCGGAAACAGTGGCACCTCCATCAGGTGCCCGGTCTCAGCAGCGTGTGACTCTGAGCGGTCCGGCATGGCATTGAGCGCCTTTGACTGGTATTGGTGAATGGCCTGGCTGATGCCTTCCGGCTCAACCCGTCACTTCGAATACGGTCGCAGACTGTGCGCGGGCCAATTCAATGATATTTAAACTTTCCTGCGGTGTGATATTGAAGCGTGCCAGGCGCTGGAAAGCAGGAATGCGATTCATGGGTGGCAGGGAGGCCTGCTCGGGCGTGCCGATAAAGGCGTGAACTTGCGCAAGTGTGACGATATCCGCACACAGCGGCACCGCTTCGCTGAAATCGCCAGTGAAGCGCTCGGCGTGCTCCACACTGGCAACGACGCTGTCGGGAAAATCCCACTCTCTCAGTACCGCAACGCCAACTTCTTCACGCAGATCGGTAATGAGATGTTCAAGCAGGTCGTCATGTCGACGGGCAGCTGGCAGGTCCGCTGCCTGCTGGATGACCGGGATTGCACCGATATCATGCAGCAAGCCAGCGAGTAAGGCCTGCCCCGGGCTCACGCCAGGCACGCGCTCAGCTATCACGCTGGCAAGCGTGCCCACCTCGATGGAGTGCTGCCATAACTTCTCCATGCGAAGTCTCAGCGTCTCGTGCCGGGTCGTGAAGAGCTCTCGTACGGTAAACAGGGCAACAAGCTGTCTTGTCGTCTCAACGCCGAGGCGGACCACAGCGTCACGGCAGCTTTCGATCTTACGGAAGCCTCGAAACAGCGGACTATTCACTGCATAGATGAGCTTTGCCGTGATGGCAGGATCGGTCTGGACGATATCGGCAATGCGCCCCACGTCGCACTCAGGGTCAGCGGCGGCACGACGGATTCGATCTGCTGCCAGCGGCAGTGAAGGCAGACTCAGGCAGCGATTCTGGAGATCCCGACTGATCTGGATGACAATACGATAACCCTGAGAGGCTTCGTCAGCAGCATCCGTCACGTCCAGTTCCTTGCCAGCACCATCGCCGACGACGCTGGCATCCTTCGAAAAGTTCGGTTGTGGCGCCTGCTTCATCAACTGCGTCAGCTCGAGATCGTCCACCAACAGCAGGCGGGCAGCGCTGGTGGCCGTCAACAGGTCGCCGTCTGCCAGTCGCAGCGGGTTTCTGGCAGCGTGCTCACCTGCGGTAAGTCTGACTCGCGGCAACTCTGGCGACTGCAGCTCCACCTCCCCCATCAGAAGGAAGAGCACCTGCTTGCCTGACTCTTCACTGCCCCGCCGGGTGTCTCCGGGTTCCAGCGAAACGCGACCGCCGCGCGACGCGAGCAGGACTCTTTGGGCACGCGACAATCGGTAGAGCGGGTGAAAGAGTTCTAACGATTCCGCTGTCAGCTCAGAATTCAAATGGATGACCTTTCTGCCTTGATAGCGGTGAACGAATGACACGCCCTCTCGACAGAAAGCGGTGTCCTAAACGGTGGGCAGCTGTTCGACCTTTGCCTTGGTACGCGTGTAGACGGCAAAGCGGTGTGGATGAGGGTTATGCTCATCGACCTGACCTTCCGTAAGCTCACTGAGCTGCCAGCCTTCATCAGAAGCATAGCTCGGAAAGAAGGTATCGCCAGCAACATCCAGGTCAATCTGCGTCACGAAAAGCGCATCGCAGTACGGCAGCAACTGCTCATAGATACCACCACCTCCGATAATGAAACAGTAGTCCTGGTGGGCCGTTGCGGCGCGTTCAAGCCCTGCTCTTGCGGCTTCGACGGGGTCATTCCACCAGCTTTCGGTGGTTTGCTGATTCGTGGGCTGGGTCTCAAAGTGGCCGGTTGCCTTACGCGGCTGACTCGAAATGATCAGGTTGTCGCGGCCAGGGAGCAGGCGGCCTATCGAGTCCAGCGTCTTGCGCCCCATTACAACGGGTCGGCCCAGGGTCGACGCCTTGAAATAGCGCAGATCGGCAGGCAGGTGCCAGGGCATCTGTCCATTGCGGCCAATAACCAGGTCGTTGGCGTGGGCCACGATGGCGGCCAGTCCCGGCTTCTGCTTCGAAGTATCGTTCATGATGCGCTTCAGATCGCTATGGCTGCTGGAATGTGTGGTTGAGGCTCATAACCCTCGATTTCGAAATCTTCGAAGCGATAGTCGAAGAGACTGGCTGGCTTGCGCAGAATCTTCAGCTGCGGCAACGCGCCCGGCGTGCGGGTGAGCTGCAGGCGGGCCTGCTCCAGATGATTGCTATAAAGATGCGCATCGCCGATCGAAAGAATGATATCGCCAGGGGTGTAATCGCATTGCTGCGCCAACATGTGCGTGAGCAGTGCGAGCGACGCCGTATTGTAGGGATTGCCGAGGAAAAGATCGTTCGAACGAATATAGAGAGAGGCACTCAGGCGGCCACCGGCCACATAGAACTGATACAGCACATGGCATGGCGGCAGGGCCATCTTGCCAGCAGCAGCATTTTCCCAGGGCTTGAGCTGCTCGTCCGGCAGGTCAGCAACATTCCAGCCACTGAAAATATGACGGCGGCTGTCGGGATTCGTCTTCAGCCCATGCACCAGCCGCTCGAGCTGGTCCACATGACTGCCATCCGGACAGGTCCAGTTGCGCCATTGCGAGCCATAGACCGGGCCTAGCTCGCCCTCTTCCGTCGCCCACTCATTCCAGATCGAGACGCCGTTTTCCTTCAGATACCGGATGTTGGTTTCGCCACTGATAAACCAGAGCAGCTCATGGGCGATGCTTTTGAAATGCAGCTTTTTGGTAGTGAGCAGTGGGAAGCCCTGGCTGAGGTCATAGCGCACCTGGCGACCGAAGACGCTGCGCGCACCTGTGCCGGTGCGGTCGTTCTTGTCGTAGCCGTTGTCGAGGACGTCCTGTAGCAGATCCAGATAGGCACGCATCAGTGAGAAGCTCCTGTTGTGGTTCGGGTTTCGGCCCAGCGGTAAGCCAGCAGCATGAGCACGATCCCGCCGATGATCATTGGCAATGACAGCAACTGCCCCATGGTCATCCACTGGAAGGCGACGGGGCCGAGATGGGCGTCGGGCTGGCGGAAAAATTCTACGACGAAGCGCGAGCAGCCGTAAACCAGGAGGAACAGGCCAGAGACTGCCATGGTCGGTCGGGGCTTTCGCGAATATACCCAGAGTACCGTGAACAGCAGAACGCCCTCCAGCGCGAACTGATACAGCTGCGAGGGGTGGCGAGCGATCTGCAGCGGATCCGTGGGAAACACCATGGCCCAGGGCACGTCAGCGGCTCTGCCATAAAGCTCCGCGCCTATGAAGTTGCCTATTCGACCCAGCCCGAGGCCGATCGGTACCAGGGGCGCAACAAAATCAATCATGTTCCAGAAACGGATGTTCTGTGAACGCGCATACAGCCAGATTGCGATGATGACGCCCAGCAGACCACCATGAAAGGCCATCCCACCAGTCCAGACCTGGAACAGCCACAGCGGATCCTGCAGAAATTTGTCGAAATTGTAGAACATGACATAGCCGAAACGACCGCCGAGCACGACGCCGATGGCCCCGTAGAAGATCACGTCGCCCACCTGCTCTTCCCGCAAGGGCGTGTGCGGCTGGCGTGCGCGATAGCGGCCAAGCCACCAGGCGGCGATAAAGCCCATCAGGTACATCAGGCCGTACCAGTGCACCTTGATTGGGCCTAATGCCAATGCAACCGGGTCAATCTCGGGGTATTCGAACCAGCGTTCCATGAAATGTTCCGTTAATGGTTAAAAAGACTGTGTGAGCAAGCGTATCCCTACCAGGATGAGCAGGCAGGCGAACAGCCTGGAAAGCAGTTGCGGCGGCAGACGATGTGCAAGCCGTGCACCGGCTTTCGCTGTGACCATGCTGGTCAGCACAATACCGAAGAAGGCGGGGAGATACACGAAACCGAGTGCATATTGCGGCAGATCGGGTTCATTCCAGCCAGCGATTATATTTGTAAAGGCGCCGGCTATGGCTATCGGCAGGCCACAGGCTGCAGATGTTGCCACGGCCTCCTGCATCCGCACATTGTGCCAGACCAGCCATGGCACCGTGAGCGTACCGCCGCCGATTCCGAAAATGGCCGAGCCCCAACCGATAAAGCCACCTGCGCCCGTGAGCCCAGGCCAGCCTGGTACGACACGCGTCGGCGCTGGTTGGAAGCCAGTGAGCATTTTGGCAGCCACGGCCAGTGCAAACAGGCCAATGATCAGTTTAAGTGCGGCTCCACTTAATGTACTCGCGGTGAAAACACCCAGAACAGCACCAAGCACGATGCCGGCAGCCATCGGTTTGAACAGATCCCAGCGTACCGCCCTGTGAGCATGGTGAGCCCTGATACTCGCCATTGACGTCAACATGATGGTAGCCAGAGAAGTGCCGATCGCAAGATGCATGCTCACATCAGCGGACACACCCTGCATCTCGAAAGCCAGCAGCAGGAGTGGCACGATAATCAGGCCGCCGCCTATCCCAAACAGGCCGGCCAGTAGACCAGCAAAGGCCCCTATGGCAAGGTAACCTGCAAGAGTGATGGCCAGTACCATGGGTTCATTCATCATGTGGTCCTGAAGTGCTGCGTCTGCGGCCGCATATGATGCCTACCGAAAGCGCCGAGCTCAATGTCACTTTTTTACACCAGCTCCGATCGTTGGATTCGAAACATGTGCCTGATAGCCGTCGCCTACAACGCTACTGAGGATTACGAGCTTATTGCGCTCGCCAACAGGGATGAGTTCTATGACCGCCCCGCGACGCCCCTGCACTTCTGGGAGCCATCTGCCCTTACCCGGCATGGTCCAGTGGCTGGCGGCCAGGATCTGCAGGCGGGCGGGACATGGCTCGCTGCATCGAGATACCACGGCACGCGACGCTTTGCGGCGGTTACCAATTACCGCAATCCCGATCAGGCGATTGCTGCGCATTCCCGTGGTGAGCTGGTGACAAACTTTCTGAGCGGAAGCCTGGATGCAGCTGCGTTTGCCGAAGCCTTGGGCGATACCGCCATGCAGTATGGCGGCTTTAACCTGCTACTGTTTGACGACAGCGGGCTGCACTACTGCACGAACCGATGGCCCCTCGATGGCGAACCAGCAGGATTCCAGGCGGAGCACAGGGTTCTGGATAGCGGCGTATATGTGCTGAGCAATCACCTGCTCGATTCGCCCTGGCCAAAGTCGCTTCAATTACGGAAGCAGGTGAATAGACTGCTCACAGAGCATGAGCCCGATGTTCCGATCGACCCGGACTGTTGGCTGAATCTGATGCTCGACCCTACTCAGGCAAATGATGAGGCCCTCCCAGTAACCGGCATGCCCCTCGAGATGGAACGGCAGCTCTCCAGCGCATTTATCGCGCTTGCGAATTACGGCACACGGTGCAGCACTCTTGTCACTATCGGTCACAGCGCACCGGCATCGATCGAGATGCACGAGCGTCGCTTTGGCCCCAATAGCCGAGGGGAAGAGACCACTCTGGTTTTATGAGGGCATTAATCTTCCGCATGATGATCAGAAGATTTCATCATCAGAAAGCCCCCTGATCTGCAGCTGCTTGCGAACATCGAGTGCTGGCGACGCAGAGTCCCTTATCCTCTCCAGTTCCGCTGCAAGCTCTGGATCCAGAGGCTGCTCAACGACGATTTCCACCCGTCGGTTCCTTGCCCGACCCTCCGGCGTATCATTAGGCACCAGTGGTGTCGTGTCGGCAGCGCCCGTCACGGCAAAGCGTTCCTGACCCACATCGCCACTTTCGAAGAGGGCATGGGCAACTTCAAGTGCCCGCGCGGTAGACAGATCCCAGTTCGATCGGAATCTCGCCGTCTTGATCGGTATATTATCCGTATGACCCTCGACGCTGATGTTGCCCTGGTACTGTTTCAGAACCTCGACCATATTATCGATGACCGGGAAGAAGTCCGCATTCAAGCTTGCACTCCCAGAAGCGAACGCACCTCGCTCCTGCACCCGTATGATGATCTGGCGCCCGCGGGTCTCTACTTCGATCTGATTATTCCTGACCTGGGGCTCCAGTGCCGTCGCGAGCTGAACGGCAGTTGACTCGGCTTCTTCCGCCATCGCCTCGAGCTGTTCAACTACTTCGTCACTCAGTTCAGCCGCAGGTGGGATTGGACACTGGTCTGCAAGCGCTTTTTCGACGATCTGTTCGCACACCTGCTCGAGGTTCGGCATATCGGAGCTCGTGGTCTGCTGCATGATCATCTGCAGCGGCGTAGGCTCAGGCTTGCCAGGACTGAACTCCTGAGCAATTACACTGGTGCCTTTCGGGATTGAGGTGACATCGACCTGATTCTGCACACCGAACGCATCTTTCATGGAACCAGCCAGCCGTTTGAACTCCAGGGCGTCCATCTGTGCGAACGACAACAGCAGCACGAAGAAGCACATCAGCAGCGACATCAGATCGGCAAAGGTTGCCATCCAGGCCGGAATGCCAGCAGGACATTCGTGCTTTTTCTCCTCTTCGACCATTACGCCGGCGCCTGATCAGGCATCGTCGGCGGCGCTGGGACGCTTGCCTTCCGGCAAGTAGTTTCGCAGCATCGACTCGATGACCCGAGGATTGAGTCCGGCCTGTATGGCCATCAGGGCATCGATGACCATATTCTTGGTCTGCTCTTCTTCAGCCTGTCGCAGTTTGAGCTTGTCAGCTACGGGAATCGCGAACATATTGGCCAGCATGGCGCCATACAGCGTGGTCAGCAGTGCAACGGCCATGGCAGGGCCAATGGACTTGGGATCATCCATGTTGGACAGCATGGCCACCAGACCGACAAGCGTTCCGATCATGCCCATGGCCGGACCGACGTCCCCCATGGAGCTAAAGACCTTCGAACCCATCCCGTGACGTTCCACAGCCATGTTTTTATCCTTGGTCATGAGGTTCCTCACAACATCGGCATCGTGCCCGTCGATGAGCAGGCCAATGCCCTTCGCCAGAAACTTGTTCGGGATCTCTTTGCCTTCCAGCGAGAGCAGGCCACCTTTGCGCGCTGCATCCGCCAGTTCGACTACGAGGTCGATCAGCTCTTCTGGATCGTCGGACTTGAACATGAAGGCCTTCGCAGCCACCTTGCCTGCGCCCAGGAACTGGCCAAGCGTAAACTTCATGAGCACCACAAAAATACTGCCAACGATGACGATCAGTACCGAGGGCACGTCCACAAACATCATGAGTGTGCCGCTCAGAAGCATCGCCATGATGATAATGGCAAAAGAACCGAGCAGGCCCACCAGGGTTGCAATATCCACCAGAAATCCCCGGAAAATCTATGTGTTGAGGTAGAATTCGAGCCTACCCAGGCATGGGTATGAGTATAGACAGGGTTGGTGAATTTTCCCGAAAAAGGCTAGCATGGCGGCCAGACACCACCGACAGCTACCCAAGCGAATATCAATCCTCAGCAGGAACCCACTATGGCCGTACGGAAGTCCCCGCAAGCTGCTGAAAGCAAGGCAGCCGAGCCGATGAAACTCGCCGATTTCGAAAACACGCTGCAGCAACTCGAGGGGCTTGTGCAGAAGCTCGAGCGTGGCGATCTTAGCCTCGACGAATCACTGAGCGTCTACGAACAGGGTATTTCGCTGTCGAGACATTGCCAGCAGGCGCTGCAGACGGCCGAGCAGAAAGTTACCTTACTGTCTCGAGAAGCTATTGCTGCGCTGCAGAAATCGGGTGACGGTAAAGTGCCGACCCCTGAGGAAGAAGCAGGTCGATAGATCGATGCAGCAGCGAGAAGCAGCCGTCGAGAGAGGCAGCGGGGCAGCAATGGATTTTGACGTATTGAGACTCAGCATAGATCGCGAGCTCGTCCGTCTATTGCCGGCGCTGGCGGCGGAGCAGGCCAACCCACAGCAGGAGACGGTGCTGATCGATGCGATGCACTATGCCCTGCTGACCGGCGGCAAGCGTATACGGCCACTGCTCTGTCTGCTGACTGCAGAAGCGCTCACTGCCGCCACTGTGGCAGAAATGCCCAGCATTCGAACAGCAGCTCAGGTCGCAGAAGCAGCGCTTGTGGCAGGTTGCGCAATAGAAGCCATGCATGCCTATTCGCTGGTTCACGACGATCTGCCGGCGATGGATGACGACGATCTGAGACGGGGCGAGCCGACCTGTCATATCCGTTTCGGTGAAGCCGTAGCAATACTGGCTGGCGACGCGTTGCAGACGCTGGCATTCGAAATTCTTGCCGGTGGCCGGCTCTCAGCCCTCGGCGTGAGCCCTGGCGCGCAGCTACGTATGCTGCGACAGCTTGCAAGCGCTAGTGGTGCCGGAGGCATGGTTGGCGGCCAGGCACTGGACCTGGCGGCGGAAGGCCGTAAGCTGGACGAGGCATCGCTGAGCACTTTGCACGCCATGAAAACAGGCGCCCTGATCGAGTCCGCAGTCGTTTTCGGCTTGTGTGTGCATAATATTGAGGACACTGGTCTCGAGCTGGACCTTCGTCGATTCGGCAAGTTGATTGGGCTGGCGTTCCAGGTACAGGACGATATTCTCGATGTTGCCTCAGATACTGCAAGCCTCGGCAAGACCGCTGGCAAGGATGAGCAGCAGGACAAGTCGACCTATGTAAAACTGATGGGTCTCGAAGGCGCGCGGGCCCATCTCGACGCGCTCTTCGCCGAGGCGGATGAAATCCTGCGGCGAAGAGCCCTTCACCAAACCCCGCTGAGCGCCTTTACGAGACAGCTGGCGACTCGAATCCGCTAGCCTGATACACTTGGCAGGCTTGATCGACGGTCGGTGCAGACAGCGGACAGACCAGTGCCCGCAGAGCGAAATGCCGGGCGGAACAACCGGATTTATAATTGGATAGAAGCATTGGAACAGAGTAAGCCACACATTTTTCAGGCTATACCATCTAAGCGCCCAAATACGCCGCTGCTTGATGAAGTCGACTCGCCTGAAGATCTGCGCAAGATGAGCACCGATGATCTGCTTCGATTGGCTTACGAGCTACGCGCGTTCCTGCTTTACAGCGTGGGACAGAGCGGGGGCCATTTTGGCGCAGGCCTCGGCGTCATTGAGCTGACAATCGCCATTCATCACGTGTTCAACACGCCCCATGACCGGTTGGTCTGGGATGTCGGGCACCAGGCATATCCGCACAAGATTCTCACAGGACGCCGCGAGCGCATGCCTTCGGTTCGTCAGCAGGGCGGCCTGGCGGCGTTCCCGCTGCGCAGCGAAAGTGAGTACGACACCTTTGGCGTTGGCCATAGCAGTACTTCCATCAGTGCTGCTCTGGGCATGGCACTGGCTGCGCGGCTTCAAGGTATCGAGCGCAAGTCAATTGCCGTGATCGGTGATGGCGCAATGACTGCAGGTATGGCATTCGAGGCTCTGAATCATACTGCTGACGAAGAGACTGATCTGCTGGTCATTCTCAACGACAACGATATGTCGATTTCCCGCAATGTCGGCGGCCTGAGCAAGTACTTTGCCCGCCTGCTCTCCAGCAGCACTTACAATAGTGTTCGAGACGGCAGCAAGCGCATGCTTCAGGGCGCACCTGGTCTTATGGAGTTTGCCCGCAAGACCGAAGAGCACCTGAAGGGATTGGTTGCCAGCCCGAGCACGCTGTTTGAGGAGTTGGGTTTCAATTATATCGGCCCCATCGACGGTCACGACCTCCCTTTGCTTGTCGATACACTGGAAAATATCAATAAGCTGAGCGGACCACAGTTCCTGCACGTCGTGACCAAGAAAGGCAAGGGTTACGCACCAGCCGAATGTGACCCGATTGGCTATCATGCCATCAACAAGATCGAACCCAAGGCCGCTGAGAAGCCCGCCAGCATACCTGTGCCCGCAGTGAGCAGGAAGCCCGCATTGAAGTACTCGAATGTCTTTGGTGCCTGGCTCTGCGACATGGCGGCCAGGGATGAGCGCTTGATGGGCATCACCCCGGCCATGTGCGAAGGCTCGGACTTGATCGACTTCGCCGAGCGCTACCCGAAACGCTATTTCGATGTCGCCATCGCCGAGCAGCATGCGGTCACGCTGGCCGCCGGGATGGCCTGTGAAGGCGCCAAACCGGTAGTTGCGATTTACTCGACATTTTTGCAGCGTGGCTACGATCAGCTTATCCACGATGTCGCCATTCAGAATCTTGATGTGCTGTTCGCAATCGACAGGGCTGGTCTCGTGGGTGAGGACGGCCCCACCCACGCTGGCTCCTTCGACATTGCTTATCTTCGCACCGTACCGAATATGGTCATCATGGCGGCCTCGGATGAAGCTCAGCTGCGGGCAATGCTCAGTTGCGGCTTCCAGCACCAGGGCCCCGCTGCCGTGCGCTATCCCCGTGGCACAGGACCTGGTGTAGCAGCGGGCACTTCGCTGGAGGCGATCGAATTTGGGAGATCGGCCATTGTCAGGCAGGGTGCCGGAACAGCTATCGTCGCCGTTGGCAACATGCTTGCCCCAGCGATGGAAGCGGGGAAGACGCTCGGTGCAACCGTCGTAGACCTGCGCTTCATCAAACCGCTGGACGACGCGCTACTGCTCGAGCTCGCTGACACGCACGACTTGATTGTGACGGTTGAAGACCACGCCAAAGCCGGCGGTGCGGGCTCCGCCATCATGGAGCTGCTTCACGAGAACCGGCGCAGTGTTCCGGTATTGTGTATGGGCCACCCTGACGTGTTTATCGAGCATGGAAAACCAGATCAGCTGTTGGCCGATATCGGTTTGAATGCGCCAGGCATACTCAAACGTATTGAAGAGTACGCCCAGCCGTCGACGAACAGCCTGCCGAGCTATCTATCAACCACGGCCACGTCGTCATCTTGATGTGTGGTTAGCAGGTGACCCAGCTTACCTGCCTTGGTGCTGAGATAATGGGAGTTGTGCGGGTTTCGCCCTACTTCCAGCGGCACCCGCCCCGCAATATTGATACCCAGGCCTTCCAGCGAGGCCACCTTTCTCGGATTATTCGTCATCAGACGTAGCGATGCGACACCCAGATACTCAAGCATTGGCTTACAGATCGAGTAGTCCCTGAGATCATCGGCAAAGCCAAGCGCGGCATTGGCTTCTACAGTGTCTGCACCCTTATCCTGAAGCGCGTAGGCTCGCACCTTGTTGAGCAGCCCTATGCCGCGCCCTTCCTGTCGCAGATACAACAGTATGCCCCGCCCTTCCCTGGCTATACTGCGGAGCGCCTCATCCAGCTGATAGCCGCAGTCACAGCGCATACTGAAAAGCGCATCACCGGTTAGACACTCAGAATGCGTTCGAGCCAGAGGCGGGTCGATACCCTCGCCGGTAGACGCAACGTCTCCAAGGGTGATAGCCAGATGCTCTTTGCCTGTCGCAGACTCTTCGAAGCCGTGAATGGTGAACACGGCATAAGGGGTAGGTAGCTTGCAACTGGCTACGTAGGTCATTGACTGCTTTGTCGACTCATCATCTGAGTTACTAACTGACTGATTCACTGACACGGGCTATCCACCTGTCATATTCATGAAACGGACGATCTGAGGCTCTTCATCGAGATCGAAATGATGTCGCTCTGGCTTGACGTCCATTGAGGCCAAGATCGCTGCTTTCAATGCGACCCTGTCGTTCGGATATTTTCGCACGATCTCCCTGAGATCTACCGAATGTTCGTTGCCAAGACAAAGCAGCAAGCGACCTTCGACTGTGAGCCTCACCCGATTGCATGTGGCGCAGAAGTTCTCGCTGTGCGGCGAAATGAAGCCGATTTTCGATTTGTGGCCAGGCGTCTGCCAATAACGGCTCGGCCCACCCAGCGCGGTTTGCGCCAGCATTGGCTGAAGCGGGTATTCACTCGTGATAATTTGCCTGATCGACTCACTCGATACGAACGCGCTCGCCCTATCGTGTTCCGTGATAGCACCAAGCGGCATTTCTTCTATGAAAGAAAGGTCGAGCTCACGCGCCAGCACGTAGCGGACGAGATCGAGCACTTCGTCCTCGTTGCGTCCCTTCAAGACAACAGCGTTGAGCTTGATCGATGAGAAGCCAGCAGCTTTGGCCGCATCGATGCCGCGCAGCACCTGGTCCAGGTCACCCGTCCGTGTCAGCTCGCGGAAGCGCTGAGCATTCAGGCTATCGAGACTGATATTGAGGCGGGAAAGGCCGGCCGCCCGCAAGGGCTGTGCAAGTTTGACCAGCTGAGAACCGTTTGTCGTCATCGTCAGCTCTTCAAGCCCCTCGAGGCGACCCAACTGGGTCACCAGACCCATGACGCCCCGACGCACCAAGGGCTCTCCACCCGTCAGCCGGATTTTCCGCACGCCGAGCTCAACGAAGGTCGAGCCGATATGGGCGAGCTCCTCAAGTGTCAGCACGCTGGACTTGGGCAGGAAGGTCATCTCTTCTGCCATGCAGTAAACGCAACGAAAGTCACAGCGATCTGTTACCGACATTCGTAAGTAGGTCACGCGTCGGTTGAAACGGTCGATCAGTGCCTGGTCGTTACTCAATTACCGCCTCACTGAACAGGCTAGCCGCCTGTGACTGGTGGAAAGAACGCTATCTCATCGTGATCCTCAACGCAGGCGCTGAAGTCAGTCATGTTCTGATTGATGGCGCAACGCAAGCCCTTCCGGGTATCCGCCGCCAGATTCTCGCGCCCTTGTGCCAAATGGTCGAACGCGGCTGACAAAACCTCATCAGCCGTAGGTGCTGGACCAAGCTTACTGAGGTCGATCTGCCAGCTGGCGGCGCCCATCGTTTCACGCAGTTTACCGAAAAACAGAACTTCAATCACTGGCTGGCGCCTCCTGCCGATGCCACTCACCGCTTGCACCACCCGTTTTCACGAGTAGCGCGGTATTCTCTATACGGATGCCCTTGTCTACAGCCTTACACATGTCGTAAACAGTGAGTGCCGCTACACTGGCGCCAGTGAGCGCCTCCATCTCGACACCGGTCTGGCCACTGGTGCGGACGCGGCACTCGATGCGCACGGCGTGACGCTCAGGAAGGGCTTCGAGCGTCACTTTCACACTGCTGAGAAGCAAGGTATGGCAGAGCGGGATCAGCTCGGCAGTGCGCTTTGCGGCCTGGATGCCCGCAATCCGGGCCGTGGCGAACACATCGCCCTTCTTGTTATTGCCGGCAAGTACCTGCTCGAGGGCCGCGGGCGACATGACGACAAGGCTCTCTGCAACCGCCGTGCGGCTGGTAACGGCCTTATCGCCGACATCGACCATATTGGCCTCGCCGCTCTGGTTTAGATGCGTAAGCGTCATATCTGCACTAGATCTCCTGGCTGCGGTTGAAAATCATTTCTCAGGAAATCCAAAACCACGAATCGCAGCAATGCCCTGACCGCCGCGTACGATCGCCGTACTCACATCCTGGTCGGTAAGTCCGCCAAGTGCGAAGGCTGGCACCGGACACGCTCGAGTCAGGTGAGCGAAGCCACTCCAACCCAGGGGTCGGACGTCCGGGTGACTTCGCGTCCGGGCCACCGGTGAAATGAAAACCTGATCCACGCCGAGCAGTACGGCCTGCCAGAGCGCTTCATGTGTGTGCACCGATGCACTGAGCAGGCAGAAGTCAGGCAGATTGAGCATCTTGCGCAGTGGGCCGTACCCGCCAGAAGCCGACGCTTCGTTCGCCAGCGCGTAGTACTCTTCAGGGGCGGCGCCAGTATCGAGCCTGTCACTCCAGTATTCACACTGGGCCGAGGTAAGCTGGATGAACGCTGCACCTCTGGGCAAGCCCTGGTCCGGCGTCAGTTTGCCGGAAAATGCTCTTAGCCAGCGCGGCAGATCGCCGGCCGACAGCCCGCCGCCATTGCCATGATCGAGATAGACGCCCAAGGGCAGCGCGCCGTCGAAAGGGGCTTCGGCGAGAATCTGCCGCTGCACGAGCGCCGCCTGCTCAGCATACTCGAGAGCTGATAGATGCTTGGCCCGAAGGAGAACACTCAAGCGGCCTCTGAGCTGCTGCACCTGTTGAGACATCAACCAGCCTGACAGACTTACTGAAAGATCAGCAGTTCGCTCGCGACGCGCCACATCAACAGACGTAGCCGACAATCGTTGCCGGTTGGCTTCAAGCTCACGCTGCGAGGGAAAGTCCGGCGTAATCTGCACAAACACAGCGGCTTGTAAGGCACTGATGATACCACGATTGGCGGAGGGAAAATGGCGTGGCTCGAGATCGGCTACTCTGGTCCAGCTCGCCTCCTCGGCTTCCACGCCTCGCGGCTCGCCCATCCAGTGCTGTACCTCGAGCACATTCAGGTTCACCCGCTTCGCAGACTTACCGGCACCATAAACCCAGGGAATCTCGATCAAGGGCCGCAGGGTCGTTCTTTCGCTGAATACGATGCCCAGTTCTTCACGCAGCTCCCGTGCCATTGCGAGCTCTATGGATTCACCAGGTTCGCACTTGCCACCGGGGAACTCCAGAAGACCGCCCTGATGTTGATGCGAGCGCCGCCTGGTCACGAACACTTCCCTGTCTGGGCCAGCACCTCTCGTCAGTACGCCAACTGCGACCTGAATTGCCTGGGTATTGCTCAAGATCGAGTTGACTTGCATGCCAGCGCCTTACTCCACGGCCGAACAACCTGACCAGATTCAGCTTCGGTATTCTGCGTTGATCTTGACATAGTCGTATGACAGGTCGGTTGTCCAGACTCTATCGCTACAGCCCCCGCGGCCGAGTCGGACGCGAATGGTGATAAATTCCTCTGCCATGACTGCCTGCCCCGCTGCTTCGGTATACTCGGCGTTGCGGCCACCGTTGCTGACGATGCAGACATCATTTAAATCGATATGCACAGCACGAAGGTCGAGACTGCCGTTGCCATGACTTACGTCAAACCGGGCGCGACCTACCGCTGCGAGGATGCGGCCCCAGTTTGGATCGGATGCAAAAAACGCAGTCTTCACAAGCGGCGAGTGCGCGATCGTGTACGCAACATCCAGCGCCTCGGCCGGCGTAGCGGCTTCTTCCACCTGCACAGTGATAAATTTGGTAGCGCCCTCGCCATCCAACACTATGGCTTGAGCGAGTTCTGTGAAGACACCTTCGACGGCCTCGGCAAATAGCGCCCAGTCGGCATGTTCGGTGTCCAGTGTAACCTGGCCCTTTGCGCCAGTGGCCACAAGCACGCAGGCATCGTTGGTCGAGGTATCCCCATCCACCGTGATCCTGTTGAAGGTTTTGGCCGACGTCTCGGTAAGCAGCAACTGCAGGGCATCTGCGGAGACTCGTGCATCACAGGCAACGAACGCCAGCATGGTCGCCATGTTCGGACAAATCATGCCAGAACCTTTGCTGATACCCGTGATGGTGATCAGGTCGTCACCGAGCTGCACCTGACGCGAACTACCCTTTGGTCGAGTGTCCGTGGTCAATATACCTCTGGCCGCACGGGCCCAGTTATCGGGTGCCATGGATGCCAAAGCTTCAGGCGCCGCATCCATGATCTTTTCGATAGCTAGACGCTCACCAATGACGCCTGTGGAAAACGGCATCACCAGTTCACGCTGATCACTGAGCGTCTCACACATCTGATAGGCGGCTGCCAGCCCATCAGGCCCTGTGCCTGCGTTGGCATTGCCGGTATTGATGATCAGATAGCGTACGTGCCCCTGCTTCATCCCGTTGCGCAGATGCTCACGAGCTACGACGACCGGCGCCGCGCAGAACTGATTGCGGGTGAACACACCAGCAACCTGGCAGTCGGATGAGAGTTCGAACACGATCAAATCGTCGCCTTCAGGGCGCTTGATCTGCGCGTTCGCGGCACCGATCCGTACGCCTTCGATGGGCGCCAGCTCACTTAATACATCAGGACCTATAGCCATATCAGGCAACCACCTTACCGTGACACTGCTTGAATTTCTTACCGGAACCACATGGGCACGGCTCGTTCCGGCCGACCTTGCGAGTATCACGCTTGAAGGTACCAGGGCCCTGTTCGTCGTCGCCTTCACCAGCACCGTAGTCGTCACCACGGGACTGCTCTGACTCATCCATCAAGCCAGACTGAGCTTGAGGATGCTCGGCCTTAGACTGCATCAGTTCACGCGCAATGGCCTCCCTACGCTGGTTCTCAAGCGCTTCTATTTCCTCCGGAGCACGCACCTGCACTTTCGAAAGCCAGCGGATAACATCCTGCTTGATCGAGCTCAGCATGGTCTGAAACAACTCGAAGGCCTCGCGCTTGAATTCCTGCTTCGGATTCTTCTGCGCGTAGCCACGCAAGTGGATACCCATTCGCAGGGTGTCCATATTGTGCAGGTGTTCTTTCCAGAAGAAGTCGAGCTTCTCCAGGAAGAGCTGCTTCTCGAGCGAGCGTGCCCGTTCCTGCCCGATCTGCTCAACCTTGTTGTGATACACCTCGGTCAGCGCCTTGAGGATCTTTTCACGCAAGGTCTCTTCCACCAGCCGCTTGTCGTCGTTCAGCCACTGCTGAATCGGCAAGGTGATCGCGAACTCTTCCTTCAGTCCACGCTCCAGCCCGGCAACGTCCCACTGCTCTACCATGCTCATTGGCGGAACGAACTGGCTGATGAACGCATCAACCACGTCAATCCGGATGGTCTCGATCATGTCCGAGATATCTTCCCGACTCATGACTTCATTGCGCTGATCGTAAATCACGCGACGCTGGTCGTTGGCCACGTCATCGTACTCAAGAATGGTCTTACGGGCGTCGAAGTTCCTGCCCTCGACTTTCTTCTGCGCCTTTTCGATTGCGTTACTCACCATGCGGTGCTCAATCGCTTCGCCCTGCTGCATGCCGAGGGCCTGCATCATGCCCTTCATGCGGTCAGACGCAAAAATACGCATCAGGTTATCTTCGAGCGACAGGTAGAAGCGTGTCGATCCCGGATCGCCCTGTCGGCCAGACCGACCTCGAAGCTGATTATCTATCCGTCTCGACTCATGACGCTCGCAGCATATGACGTAAAGGCCGCCGGCCTTCAGCACAGCCTCATGACGCTTGTGCCATTCAGCCTTGGCTGCATCGATCTTGTCCTGGGAAGCCCCTTCAGCTTCAAGCTCTGCCAGCTCCGCTTCCCAGCTACCGCCCAACACGATGTCGGTGCCACGACCGGCCATGTTGGTAGCAATGGTGACTGTGCCGGGACGTCCAGCTTCAGCGATTACCGTGGCTTCGCGCTCGTGCTGTTTGGCGTTCAGCACGTTGTGTGGCAGTCCTTCCTTCTTCATGAGACTGGAAACCAGCTCACTGGACTCGATGGAGGCAGTGCCGACGAGGATAGGCCGGCCTTCTGCAATCCCTTCCTTGATGTCTTCGATGATGGCGGCGTATTTCTCACCCTCCGTCATGAACACGAGATCGTTGTGGTCTATTCTGCTGACCGGCTTGTTGGTCGGGATGACGACGACATCGAGGCCGTATATCTGACGGAATTCAAAGGCTTCTGTATCGGCAGTACCGGTCATGCCAGCAAGCTTTTCGTACAGACGGAAATAGTTCTGGAAGGTGGTGGACGCCACGGTCTGGCTTTCAGCCTGAATATTGAGACCTTCCTTCGCTTCTATGGCCTGATGCAGACCATCGCCCCAGCGGCGACCCGGCATGGTTCGACCGGTATGTTCGTCAACGATGACGACCTGCTCGTTTTGAACGATATATTCGACGTTCTTGGTGAACAGATGGTGCGCTTTGAGTGCGGAACTGACGTGATGCAGCAGGTTCAGGTTGGAAGCGGAATACAGCGATTCGCCTTCTTCCAGTAGGCCTTCGCCAATGAGCAGCTCTTCAACGTAGGCATGGCCGGCTTCGGTCAGTTCTACGTTGCGGGCTTTTTCATCAATGGTGAAGTGGCCAGTGGCTTCAGTAACTGCTTCGCCAAGTTTCGCAGCAATCGCCGAACCTTCCGGAGCAGGTTCGCCGCGCTCGAGCTTTGGCACGAGGGCATTGATGCGACGATACAGATCGGAGCTGTCCTCAGCCTGACCACTGATGATCAGCGGCGTTCGGGCCTCATCGATGAGGATGGAGTCGACCTCGTCCACGATGGCATAGATCTGGCCGCGCTGGACCTTGTCCTGCATGCTGAAGGCCATATTATCGCGCAGGTAGTCGAAGCCGAATTCGTTGTTCGTGCCATAGGTGATGTCAGCAGCATAGGCCGCGCGCTTGGTAGCCTGGTCCTGACCGCTGACGACGATGCCGATTTCCAGGCCAAGGAAGCGGTACAGGGGCGCCATCCATTCAGCGTCACGACGAGCGAGGTAGTCGTTTACTGTGACCACGTGGACGCCACGACCAGACAAGGCATTGAGATAAACCGGCAAGGTCGCGACCAGCGTCTTACCCTCACCAGTTCTCATTTCAGCGATTTTGCCATCATGAAGCACCATACCGCCGACGAGCTGGACGTCAAAGTGACGCATACCCATCACACGGCGGCTGGCCTCACGAACGACCGCGAAGGCTTCCGGCAGGATCTGATCGAGCGTTTCGCCTTTGCCAATACGCTCGCGGAAACTGGCGGTCTTCGCCTGCAGCTCAGCATCGTCGAGCTTCTTCAGCCCTTCCTCGAGCTCATTGATCTTGCGGACGGTTTTTCCCATCCTTTTGACTTCACGAGTATTCTTGCTACCGAAAACTTTCTTGGCTACTGAAGCGAACATAGATAAATCTGACCTGCTGTTATCGGGTAAGTGGCAATTCAGACTGCTTGCCGCCCACAATCCGAGAAATTGTACAGACGCCCCTGGCTCAAGCCTGTCTGCGCCGTTGCGCGATCAGTAGACCGAGCTTACGGAAAGCCGAGCATTGTAACGCTGAATCGAGGCGTGGATAAAGGGGAGCGCGATCAGACCGGCGCCCATATTGGCGCATGATGCGCCGTGTCGTTGTCTGGCATTCTAGCCGGCACGGGCCGTAGCTCGTTGAACGTACTTCTGCGGGCTAACGCCCTTGCCGTCCTGCAGTACCTCAAAGTGCACATGCGGCCCCGTTGAGCGGCCACTCGACCCAAGCAGCGCTACAGTCTGATCTTTCTGCACCACATCACCGACCGAAACCAGAATTTCCTTGCAGTGCGCATACCGGGTGACCAGTCCATCGCCATGGGCGATCTCCACAGTATTGCCGTAGCCATATCGCGTACCGGCGAATATCACTACGCCACCCGCGACAGCGATGATATCGCTGCCGGCCTTGCCGGCAAAGTCGAGGCCATTGTGCCAGGCTCGCCTGCCAGTAAAGGGATCGGATCTAAAGCCATACTGCGATGATAGCCAGCCTGTTCTCACCGGCTTGCCGGCCAGGACCTGCTGACGAGCGATCTTGTCGTGAACCAGCACATCGCTCAAAACGCCGAGCTGCTGCTGCCGGGATTCAGCCTGCAGCTCAAGACGGCTGAGCGAGGCGTCGAGATCGGCCAGATTGAAGGACTCCGGCGGAATGACGTCTTCAGGCCCCCCGACCGATGGGAGCGAGTCAAAGTCGAATTCACCCTCAGGGAGCTCTGACATTGAGGTAAGCCGCTGGCCGAGGGCATCCAGCCGTAGCAGTCTCGACTGCAACTCACCCAGCCTGAGTGTCAGCATGTCCATCTGTTGACTATATTGCTGCCTGGTAACTGCGATGGCAGTCGCCTGATCTTCCAGCGTTTGGGTCCAGTTCTGAACGACCTGGCGTTCGAGAACGGCGTTCTGAGCCTCGACTACGGCCTTCTCCCCAAGCTGCTGACCCACTGAAAAGCTCAGCAGACACAGTGCAGCCATCAGGCTAAGAGCGAGAAAGATCCATCGTCTGATGTCACGAGCGGATACCGCAGCCGTTGTCGAGGTGTGCGAATCCATGCGCATTATGAGAAAATTCATCCTGTCTCCACATTTGATTATGGTACTGGCTAATTACACTCCATAAGCATCACACTTACATGACTGCAGCCTGCGCTGCTATAAAACCAAAGGCAGATGCGCCATGAAGAAGCCGAAATCGCTCCCACAATCAATAGACGCCCTGCTCAATAGTCAAAAAAACGCAAGCGATGATAGCACGGTTGGCCGAGCCAAAGGGAATAGCCCCTATAGACGTCCGATCCGCAAACAGAAGCTTTCGTCGATTGTGTCACAAGCCGGAGCCTATGCTGACTATCAGGCAAGTTTTGAAGCAGCGCTGCCGGCCAGACTTCGCGGCAAGGTACGCGTGCTCTACACGGACAACGGCTTACTTCATGTGGAATGCGAGGAAGCATCTACAGCAACACTGCTCAGACTGCAGCAACACACGATCGTCAATGCGCTCGCTGACAACAGTCATTTCACGGGCGTAACCGCAATCAAACCCAAGATTAGACCAGTAGAACGGCGCAAGAAGTTCAGGCAAGGCTTTCACCTGCCTGACGCCGCGACCTTGCAGTGGCTAGCCAATACTACGGACGCAATCGATCTACTGGATGCGCACAGGCAGGCAGATGAAGAAGGTGATGTTGTCGATCAGGCACTGTCCCAGCTCGTCAAAACCTTGCAACAGGCGGCTCGACGGCAATCGTCCTGACAAAAAAAAGCGCCACCAGAGTGACGCTTCGTTTGTTGTCTCGGCTGATCAGGCGATCAGCAGCGTTTCACGCTCAGGCCCAGCCTGGCTGAAGAACGCCCTGTACTTCGACTGCAGGATCATCGAAGGTCACCATTTCCCAGGCATCCGACTGCTGCAGGAGTTCACGTGCCAGCATATTGTTCAAACCGTGGCCAGACTTGAAGCCTCTGAACTCACCCAGCAGCGAATAGCCGAGCAGATAGATGTCGCCGATCGCATCAAGAATCTTGTGCTTGACGAACTCATCTTCATAACGAAGACCTTCTTCGTTAAGAATCTTGTAGTCATCGATGACGATGGCGTTATCAGTGCTGCCACCAAGCGCCAGATTCATGGAGCGAAGTTTTTCGATATCGCGCATGAAACCAAAGGTTCTGGCCCGGCTGACTTCCTTCACGAAGGACGTTCTGGAAAAGTCTATGCTAGTGCTCTGCGAATAATTGTTGATGACCGGATGATCGAAATCGATCGCAAAGCTCATCTTGAAGCCATCAAACGGCAGAAAGCTTGCCACCTTGTCGCCATCGGTAACAGTCACTTCGCGCTTGATGCGGATGAATTTCTTCGCAGCGCTTTGCTCCTGGATGCCGGCAGACTGGATCAGGTAAACGAATGGACCGGCGCTGCCGTCCATGATCGGCACTTCGGCCGCACTCAGCTCGACGACACAGTTGTCGATACCAAGACCTGCGAATGCTGACATCAGGTGCTCGACGGTGGAGACGCGAACCTGACCCTTGACCAGGTTGGAAGACAGCACTGTGTCTCCGACATTACCTGCCTTGGCATCCACTCTGTTCTGTCCCTGCAGGTCCGTGCGCACGAACACGATGCCGTGATCGACGGGGGCCGGCTTCAGAGTCAGGTAGACCTTGTCACCAGAGTGCAGGCCGACACCGGTCGCCCGAATTGTATTCTTGAGAGTGCGCTGTCTAATCATTGCGTTGCTCATCCAATCAAGATGCAGGTTGTCTGTAAGTAGAAGCAGACCTTATTCCTGGACCGCGTAGTCATTCTGACGTCCTCAGTATAGCCAGAGTCTGGCCGGTCGAAAGGCCTTACGCCTTAGGTAATTACCGGCACAGAGCCTGATTCTTCAACACTATCTGACGGACCGATATGCGCTGTGACGACGAATTTGTCAGCATCATCACAGCTGGAAATCGCAAAATATCATGATGCCGTTTCCCGCCCCCTGGATTCGATATGGCGGCGAGAAACGACCTCTGCAAGGCTTGAATCAATCAGCCTGTCGACGCAAGAATGCCGGAATATCAAGGTAATCGATATTGGGGGATTCTCCTACAGCACGTCTATCGAGCGCGGCATTACCCACTGAACCACCGCTGTGGCCTCGCTTGCGCATGACGGCTGGACGGTCGAGCTGATGATAATCAGTCGTTCCATTGGGCTGACGGGAGCTGTTGTCGACCACCTTCACCGGCTTCTCATAACCGCCGAGTCCAGTTGCGACCACAGTAACGCGAATCTCGTCCTTCAGCTCATTGTTGATTGCAGTACCAATAACCACGGTAGCCGAATCTGAGGCAAACTCTTCGATAATGGCACCCACTTCGGCGAACTCGCCCAGCGAAATGTCCATGCCTGCGGTAATATTGACCAGTATACCACGCGCACCCTGAAGATTGATGTCCTCGAGCAGTGGGCTTCTGATGGCATGCTCTGCAGCTTCCTTCGCACGACCTTCGCCTGACGCGACACCAGAGCCCATCATTGCCATGCCCATTTCAGACATGACGGTCTTCACGTCGGCAAAGTCGACGTTGATCATGCCTGGGTTGACGATAAGATCTGCAATACCCTGGACGGCATTGAGCAGGACATCGTTGGCGGCAGCGAAGGCGTCCAGCAGGCTGGTGTTCTTGCCCATGACGCTCAGCAGCTTCTCGTTGGGGATGGTGATGAGCGAGTCGACGTACTGCCCAAGCTCCTTGAGGCCGGCTTCGGCGATCTTCATGCGCTTGGCGCCTTCGAACGGAAACGGGCGCGTGACAACGGCAACGGTCAGAATGCCAAGCTCACGTGCAACTTCTGCTACAACTGGCGCGCCACCTGTACCCGTGCCGCCGCCCATACCGGCTGTGATGAATACCATATCAGCACCGGCAATGACTTCAGCGATGCGCTCGCGATCTTCAATGGCAGCCTGACGACCCACGTCAGGATTAGCCCCTGCGCCCAGACCTTTGGTGATATTGCCACCAAGCTGGATGACGTGCTTTGGATCAAGATCGCGCAGCGCCTGGGCGTCGGTATTGGCGCATACGAATTCGACGCCAGCCACCTGATTTTCCAGCATGTGACGAACGGCGTTGCCGCCACCACCACCGACGCCAACGACCTTGATGACTGCATTCTGTGTAACACTTTCGACGAGTTCAAACATATCCCAAATCTCCCTCAACAGTGATGTTGATTATTTTGTTATTGAATTAACTTCTTTTTTCATGACTGAACTATTTAAAAATTGCCAGCGAACCAGTGCTTCAGCCTCTGCAACCAGTTCGTGGAGTGATCTGTTTTCTGCGAATTGCCCCGTCCGCTGTCGAGTTGTCTGAACCCGTACTGCAGCAGCCCTACGGCTGTGCTGTACTTCGGGTTGCTCACTACATCCGACAAGCCGGTAACGCCCTGGGGCGATGCGAGCCTGACTGGCATGTGGAAAATTTCTTCGGCGAGTTCGACTACACCTTCCATGCAGGCAGTTCCACCGGTCAGCACCATGCCGGCCGCCACGAGGTCCTCAAAGCCACTTCGACGAAGCTCGTTCTGTACCAGGGTAAACAGCTCCTCGTATCGTGGCTCGACGACTTCAGCCAGGGCCTGCCTGCTGAGATCCCGCGGTGGCCTGTCACCGACGCCACTGACCTTGATCTTTTCATCCGCGCCTGCGAGCTGTGTAAGTGCACAGGCGTATTTGATCTTGATATCTTCCGCATGCTGAGTCGGTGTTCGCAGCGCCATGGCGATGTCGTTGGTCACCTGATCGCCGGCAATCGGAATGACTTCCGTATGGCGAATGGCGCCGCCGGTAAAGATGGCGATGTCGGTGGTGCCGCCGCCGATATCGACCACGCAGACGCCCAGCTCACGTTCATCATCTGTCAGCACGGCATAAGCTGACGCCAGCTGCTCGAGAATGATTTCCTCGACTTCGAGATTGCAGCGCTTCACACACTTCTCAATGTTCTGATAGGCGTTGACGGCACAGGTGACGAGATGAACTTTCGCTTCCAGCCTGACGCCAGACATGCCCAGCGGCTCCTTGACGCCCTCCTGGTTGTCGATCACGTACTCCTGGGGAATCACATGCAGGATGCGCTTGTCTGCGGGAATGGCTGCCGCCTGGGCAGCGTCCAGCACGCGGTCGAGATCGGCTGGTACGACTTCACGATCACGCACCGCAACGATGCCATGCGAGTTGAAGCTCTTGATATGGCTCCCGGCAATGCCGACATAAACCGAGTGAATTCGGCAGCCGGCCATCAGCTCGGCTTCCTCTATAGCACGCTGGATGGCCTGAACAGTGGCTTCGATGTCGACAACGACGCCACGCTTGAGTCCCCGTGAAGGCTGCGAGCCAAGTCCGACGATTTCGATGCTGCCGTCGTCGGTTTTCTGACCAACGATGGCGACGACTTTTGAAGTCCCGATATCAAGGCCAACAATCATGTTTCCGTTAGGACTTACCATTTTTTCCCAATCCCTGAAGCTTCTTGTCTGTAAGGTCCTGCTCGGCCTGTTTCTGCCAGCCGATAGCCAGCCCGCTTGTATATCGCAGGTCGGCATAGGCAATAGTGCTGGCGTCCCGGTGCAGGCCACGGTTATAAATCGTCACGAATCGTTGCAGGCGGCTCTGCAAATCCTTTGAACCAAGCCGCAGCTCGAAGCTGACCGGTACACTGGCGTCACTGACACCTGATTGAAGCGACTCGAGCTGGACTGACCAGCTACCAGCCGCCGACTTCCGCAGGCTGGCAACGCTCAGATCAAGTTCGCCGGTTTCCAGTACCCGAGTGATTTCGTCGTACTGCACGAGGAAATCGTCGCTCTGGGCCTGAGTTGCCGAAAACTCACCATTCCACTCGAAAACTGGCAGCATGCTGATAGTGCTGCGCAGGTTTTCAACGGCTGACAGACTGGCCGGTGTATCTCCGTAGACCTCGCCAGCTGGTAGCTCAATCAGGCTGCCATCTTTGCTGACGAAGGCTGAAAACCGGTATTCGCCGTTCACTGATCCCTCGCCGTTCTGTTCAGAGATATCCGACCATGCAAAGGCAGGCACATGTTCCTCAACCGTCACTTTCAGCTTGCCTGACCAACCTCTCAAGACCGATGCACTCCGGACCCAGGGCAACTCGGCCAGCGTCCGCTGTGCCTGGCGCAGGTCGTAAAGATAGAAGCTGGTGTCGGGACCGGAAGGCACCAGTTCATCGATCAGTCTCTGCGTGGTGAACTGATTTTCCGACATCAATTCCACGGCACTCACTGGCTTGTCGAGTGCCCGTAGACCAGCATACGCACCACCGAAAGTAAGTAACCAAAACGCGAATATTCCGCCATGCACACAGGTCTGCCTGACGCGCGTAGACGATGAAAATGCTGTCAAGGCGGCCCAGCATCGACCGACAGTTGCGCTGAAGCGCTGCCAGAACGAGGGGCCCAGCCGACTTGCTCCGCGTGAAGTCGGTCTGCCCGGCCGGCTGAAATAGCGGGTGTGGGCACCGGAAGACTGTGCAGGCGCGGCACCACGACGGTACAGGCCGGCTGATGCCGACTGTCCTCGTACGGGTTGCCGTGGCAGTCGATGTGACTGATGCATCTGCGGTCTAGCCAATGTTCTGAGCCCTCCAGCTGTCAAGTAAGTGGGTGAGATGACTGTTTATGCTCTCGCCGGTATTTCCAGCCAGCGTCTCCGCCAGCACCAGCACGACGAGACTCTGGAAATCAAGCCCTATGGCTGCTGCAGCCATAGGCACCAGGCTGTGATCGGTCATGCCTGGCACCGTATTGACCTCGAGCAGCCAGACCGTATCGTGCTGATCGATCATGAGATCGACCCGCGACCAGCCTCTGGCGCCGACGACCTGATTCGCCTGTAGCGCGAGCGCTGCGACTTCCGGCTCACGCTTGCCGAGATCGCACGGCAGCCCATAACGTGTTGAACTGAGTTCGTATTTTGCGGCGTAGTCGTAGAATGCTTCGCCGGTACTGAGGCCTATGATTGGCAGTGCCTGGTCGTGTAGCACCGCCATCGTGTATTCACGACCCCGGATATACTGCTCTGCGATGACCACCGAATCGTAGGTCGCGGCGTGTTTCCACGCGGCCTCCAGCTCATTGGCCGAGTGCACTCTGCGCATCCCGATACTTGAGCCCTCATGCACCGGCTTCACCATGGCTTCGCCGCCAAGTTGCGCCATCGCCTCTGACCAGTCGGTGTCTGCCCCAAGCACCACATAGGCCGGGGTGGGCAGGCCCTGGCTCAACCACAACTGCTTGGTCCGCAGCTTGTTCATGGCGAGTGCAGACGTCAGCACGTCACTGCCCGTGTAGGGCTTGCCCATAAGTTGCAGCAGGCCCTGTATGCTGCCGTCTTCACCGCCACGCCCGTGGAGAAGAATGAGGACCCGGTCAAACTCGGCGGCAATGATTGCTGCCAGGCCGTCAGCCGGATCCAGATGAAAGCAGTCGATCCCTGCATCCAGCAGCGCTGAGTGAACAGCCTTGCCGCCTTTGAGACTGACTGCACGCTCGGCTGAAGTGCCGCCGTAGAGCAGCAATACGCGACCGAAGTCTGCCGCCGAAATGTTCAATGTCTTCAGGATCGAGCTCATGCGGTCCTCCCTGCTGTATTGCCTGCGTCGTCCGATTGTGCCTCGAATGCGACGGCCAGCTCTGAGGCCAACGCACCTACGTCACCGGCGCCCTGCGTGATCACCAGGTCGTGCGGCTGCAGCATGGCCATGAGTTTGCTCATCAAGGTTGACCGGTCAGTGAGCAGCACCGGGTCCACTGTGCTCTGCTGGCGAATACTCCGCGCCAGACTGCGGCTGTCTGCCCCGGGAATCTCTTTCTCTCCCGCTGGATAGACATCGAGCAGAATGAGCACGTCGACCATGCTCAGCACCTTGACGAAATCATCGTAGAGCTCGCTGGTTCGCGAGTATCGATGCGGCTGAAAGATCATGACGATCCGTCGTTCCGGCCAGCCGGCACGGATAGCTTCGATGGTTACGGTCACCTCACGTGGATGATGGCCGTAGTCGTCTACCAGCATCACATCATCAACCGGCGTACCGGCTTCACTTCTGAGCTTGAAGTTGCCATACATCTGGAAGCGGCGGCCCACGCCTTCGAAACTGGACAGTGCCTTGATCACTGCCTCGTCTTCGATACCTTCATCCATGGCCAGTGCAATCGCGGCGAGCGCGTTGAGCACATTGTGACGGCCAGGCATCTTGAGGCAGATTTCCAGATCGGGCAGACCCGCTGGTCGCTTGGCATTGAAGCAGGTGATATTGCCTTCCTGACGGATATTCTCAGCTCTGAAATCTGCGCTTTCGTGGACGCCATAGGTCACCACGGCGCGGCCAATCTGGCTCCTGATCTCGCGCAACACCGGATCGTCGATACAGATGATGACCAGGCCATAAAATGGCAGGTTATGCAGGAAGTCGATAAAGGTCTGCTTGAGCCGACCGAAATCACCTCCGTATGTGTGCATGTGGTCGGCATCGATATTGGTAACGATTGCAACCATCGGTGTCAGGTGCAGGAATGAGGCATCGCTTTCATCGGCCTCAACAACCAAGTAGCGAGAGCCGCCTATTTTCGCGTTAGTGCCGGCACTGTTCAGTCTTCCGCCGATCACGAAGGTCGGGTCGAGCCCGGCTTCCGCCATGACAGAGGCGACGAGGCTGGTTGTAGTCGTCTTACCATGGGTACCCGCCACGGCGATGCCATGACGATAGCGCATGATCTCCGCAAGCATCTGCGCGCGTGCGATTACAGGAATGCGCAGACGGGCCGCCTCCAGCACCTCAGGATTCTCACTGCCGACGGCGGTGGAGGCCACGACCACGTCGATCCCCGTAACGTTAGCTTCACTATGCCCTATCGCCACAGTGACGCCGAGTTGACGCAGGCGCCGGGTCACTGCAGTTTCGTAAAGATCAGAACCGCTGATTTCATAGCCCTGGTTCAACATGACCTCGGCGATACCACACATGCCAGAGCCACCAATACCGATGAAATGGATCTTCCTCACCCGGCGCATTTCTGGTGGCAGCCAGGCTGGCACTGGCTGATCCAGCGTCGAAGTCACAACAGTGTCGTTGCTGGCATCAGGCATGAGCGAGCTCCCTCGTGCAGACGGACAGGCAATAGTCGGCAACCGTGGTTGCGGCATCAATGCGGGCCACAGCTTCGGCTGCCTGTCCCATGTGGCTAAGTGTTTCATGATTTCCCAAAAGTCCTTCCAGTAGTTGTGCCAATCCCTGAGCATTCAGATCGCGCTGATCGATGAGTCTGGCAGCGTTCGCAGCGACCATTGTTTCAGCATTGCGCGTTTGATGATCGTCGATAGCATGTGGGTAGGGCACCAGGACTGCTGGCACACCGGTCACTGCCAGTTCAGCAATGGTCAATGCGCCGGCGCGACACACGGCCACTGCGGCGTGCTCGTAGGCCTTCGCCATATCGTCGATGAACTCGACGACCTCAGCTTCGATTTCAAGCTGATCATAAAGTGCCTGACAGGCGGCAGCCTTGCCGGCACCTGCCTGGTGCAGAACTTTCGGCCGTTGCGCCGGCTCGATGTTAGCCAAGGCCTGCGGCAGTATTTCGTTCAGCACCTGCGCACCTCGACTACCACCCAGAACAAGTAGATGCCTAGCGGCGCCGGCAGTTCTATGCCGACGCCTGGCCGACACGTCGACGAGCTCAGTCCGCACGGGGTTACCGACCCACTCCGCGCGCGCCCGAACGCTGCCTTTGAAGGTACCTTCGAAGCCCTCGAATACTCTGTCTGCAACCGTTGCCAGCCACCGGTTAGTCGTGCCGGGTACGGCATTTTGTTCATGCAGCACGAGCGGACGACGCATCAGCCATGCGGCGATTCCGCCCGGACCTGACGCAAAGCCCCCGAGACCTAATACGCAGTCAGGCTGCTGATCACGAATGATGGCGCAAGCCTGCGCGACCGACCGCACGAGCTGAAAAGGCGCCTTCAACCAGCTGCCTGCGCTTTTTCCGCGGACACCCGAAATATCGAGGAGCTTCAGTTTAAAGCCATGCTTCGGCACGACCTGCACTTCCATACCGGCCTTAGAGCCCAACCAAGTGACTTCGGCGCCGCGCGTCTCGAGCACCTTGGCGACGGAAAGGCCAGGAAAGATATGCCCACCTGTGCCACCGGCCATGATGAGCACTGTTGGTCCTCGACCCATCGTTTCAGCTGGCATGCTGCACCTCCGGCGAGCGGCCTCTTGGACGTCGCGGCATTCGCGCTGACTGCTCGGCTTTAGCGGCATTATTGCCTCCGTCCGTAGCGAGTAATCGCAAGCTCTCGGTTTCAATGCGCACCAGCAGAGCGACTGCCAACAGGCTGCCGACAAGGCTCGATCCACCATAGCTGATAAACGGCAGGGCGAGACCTTTCGTTGGCAGCAGACCTGTGTTCACGCCGAGATTCACAAGCACCTGTATACCGACGAGGATCGCTATGCCATAGGCAAGGTAGGCTTGGAAGAGCCGTTCCAGCCTCTCCGCCTTGCGGCCAACCCGCAGCCCGCTAACGACCAGGGCTGCGAAAGTCAGCAGGAGTAATAGCGCGCCGATCAGACCAAACTCTTCAGCCGTGACTGCGAATACAAAATCCGTATGGGCTTCTGGAAGATAGCTCAGCTTCTGCACTGAATTGCCAAGACCGACACCGAACCATTCGCCACGCCCGAAGGCGATGAGGGCCTGAGTCAGCTGGTAGCCAGAGTCGTACTGGTCGACCCATGGGTCAGTGTAAGAGGTCAGTCGGGCCAGACGATAAGGTTCGGCAACGGCCAACAGGGCCAGCGCAGCGAGCGTCAGTAGTATCAGGAGGCTAAAATGACTCAGCTTGACGCCGCTCAGAAATATCATGCCGAGAACGGCCGTCAGAACCACCACGAGCGCACCAAAGTCCGGCTCGCTCAATAACAGCAGTGCGCAGACCAGAAAGACCAGGAGGGGTTTGAAGAAGCCCCACCAGCTCTGCCGTACTTCCTCTACCTTGCGCGCCAGATAGCCGGCAATGTAGATGATGAGGCCGAGCTTCGCGAACTCTGATGCCTGGAGATTGATGGGGCCGAGATTGATCCAGCGGGTACTCCCGTTAACCGTTTTGCCAATGCCTGGCACCAGTACCAGAACAAGCAGAATGATGGATACCGCCAGAGCGAGAACGCTGAGCCCGAACAGTCGTTCGCTCGGCGTTTTCAGTACCACAATCGACACCGCACAGCCAATGACGAGGAAGAAGAGATGCCGCACAAGGTAGTGTGTGGAGTCGAGATTGCTGTCTACCGCATAATCTATGCTCGAAGAGAACACCATGATGATCCCGAACAGCGTCAACAGCAGGGTCGAGATGTACATGGTTGTCAGTAGTGACGGCCAGACCGGCTTGAAGCTCATCATGCGCCAAGCCTCCCGACCATACTTGCGAACTTCGCGCCGCGGTCTTCATAGCCTGTAAACTGATCAAAGCTTGCACAGGCTGGAGAGAGCAGGATCAGGTCACCTGGCTTTGCCTCGGCTCGGGCTGTCTCCAGTGCAGTAGCCAGGTCCTGTGAAATCGTCAGGGAGGCCGGACGCTGATTGTTTGCCGAAAATGCGCCCTGCACCAGCACTGCATCGCGCCCATATAAATGAGCACTGGCAAGCTGGCGGCTCACCTTCGCCAGGGGCGTGAAGTCCTGACCTTTGCCATCGCCACCACAGAGCAGATGAATGCGTCCGGCGTACTCCGTGGAGAAGCCATCTACTGCTGCAAGGGCGGCGCCCACATTGGTCGCCTTGGAATCATTGATGTACACCACGCCGTCAACCTCGGCTACGAAGGCACAGCGGTGCGGCAGCCCGATGTACTGCTTCAGCGCAGACAAACAGGCAGCCTGATCGAGTTCGAGCTGCTCTGCCAGCGCGAGGGCCGCAAGTGCGTTCAGCCAGTTGTGACGGCCCTGAATCTTCAGCTCGGTGGTTGGCAGCAGAAGCGTACGACCCTTGGCCAGATGCCATTGCCCATCTTCGTTGCGTAGGCCGTAATCGTTGGGCTCGGGCTCTCTGCTGGTGAAACCGATGGCTGAGCGGTCGCGGGAGAGTGGCGCCTGGGCTAGTGGATCATCACGGTTGAGGACCATCTTGCGAGCGCCGTTAAACACGCGGATCTTCGCATTGTGGTAGGCCAGCATGTTGTCGTAGCGATCCATATGATCCTGCGACAGATTCAACACCGTGGCCGCAGCCGCACCCAGATGGCGCGTCGTTTCCAACTGAAAGCTGGACACCTCGAGTACGTAAAGCTCGACCTTCGGATCCAGCAGGTCGAGTGCAGGAGTACCCAGGTTACCGCCCGCGACGCTGTGCAAACCGCAGGCCTGAGCCATGGCATGCAGTAGTGTCGTGACGGTACTTTTGCCATTAGACCCCGTTATTGCCGCAACGGGCGCCGCAGCAGCTTCGCTGAACAGGTCGATATCGCCACGCAGCGGCTTCACTTCGGCCAGTTCCTTCAAGAGCGCTTGACGCAGATCTATACCTGGGCTCACCCAGATCTCATCCGCCTGTCTCAGCCAGGCTTCATGCAGACCGCCGAAATGGAAAGTCACCTCCGGCCACGCCAGCTTGAGCTGGGTGAAGGCGAGGGTTTCGGCGCGAGTATCCATCAGCACCACCTGATAGGCGCGCGAGCGGGCATAGCGCAGCAGCGATTGACCGGTGACACCTGCCCCGATAATCGCTACTGCCTTGTCTGCTGCCAAAATGCTCACGCCTTGCTTCCCATCGTTAGTGTCATGCCTATCTGATTTTCAGTGTCGCCAGGCCCACGAGGACCAGCACGACCGTAATGACCCAGAAACGCACGATGACGCGCGGCTCAGGCCAGCCCTTCAGCTCAAAATGATGATGAATCGGTGCCATACGGAATATTCTGCGCCCGGTCAGTTTGAACGATGCGACCTGCAGAATGACCGAGACGGTTTCCAGTACGAAGATGCCGCCCATGATGAACAGCACGATTTCCTGACGAACAATAACGGCCACGACTCCCAACGCCGCGCCCAGCGCCAGCGCGCCGACATCGCCCATGAAGACCTGAGCGGGATAGGTGTTGAACCAGAGGAAGCCCAGGCCCGCACCGACCAACGCGGCCAGGAATACCATGAGCTCGCCGGCACCGGGCAGGTAAGGCACATGCAGGTATTGGGCGAAATTCACGTTGCCAGACACATAAGCAAAGATGCCGAGTGCGCCGCCGACCATGACGGTTGGCATGATCGCCAGGCCATCCAGACCATCGGTCAGATTAACGGCGTTGCTGCTACCGACGATTACGAAATATGTCAGCGCCACGAACCAGAGCCCCAGAGGCAGGGCAACTTCCTTGAAGACCGGGATGATGAACGTGGTCTCTGCTGGCGAGGCTGCAGTGATATACAAAAGAAAGCCTGCAAGCAGACCAAACACAGACTGCCAGAAATACTTCCAGCGTGCGGGCAGGCCCCGGCTGTTCTTTTCGACCACCTTGCGCCAGTCATCAACCCAGCCAATCGCCCCGAAGCTTACCGTGGTCAGTAGCGTGATCCAGATATAGCGATTACTCAAATCTGCCCATAGCAGCGTGCTGACCACGATGGCAACAAGGATGAGCGCACCACCCATGGTCGGTGTACCAGCCTTGCTCAAGTGACTCTCGGGACCGTCGTTTCGAATGCTCTGGCCAATCTGCCGCAGCGCCAGGTTTTTGATTACTTTGGGGCCGACCAGCAGCGAGATACCCAGTGCAGTCAAAACACCCAGAATGGCTCGTAGGGTCAGGTACTGAAAAACGCTGAAGGACGGGAACCAGGTTGAAAGGAAGTCGGCCAGGAACAGCAGCATCAGACCTTACCTCCCCGATCGCTGTTCGCGGCGGAACTGGCAAAGCCCATGCGCTTGAGTACTGCGGCCTTGAGTGTTTCCATACCGGCACTACGCGACCCTTTGAACAACACGCAGACGCCTTCACCACGCTTGAGACGGGCCTGTAGCTCATTCACGAGAGGAATCTGCGCAGCCGCTTTGTCTGTGAAGGCGTGGCACTCGGCATCACCCTTGGCAGCGATCGATTCAAAGCCGCGACGTACTTCGGCTGAAAACTGTCCGATGGCGAAAACGCTGGCGAAGCCACGTGCGGCCGCCTGCGCACCCAGCTCGAAATGGGCAGCTTTGGCAGTGCCGCCCAGCTCGGCCATATCGCCCAGCACGGCCACACCAACGCCCTCGGCACCGGCCAATACATCCAGCGCCGCGACCATGGAGGCCGGGTTCGCATTGTAACTATCATCGATACAGGTCAGACCGTGGCCATAGCGTTCGAACTGCAGACGCCCGCCAACTGGCCGAGCCGCGCTGAGACCTTCGGCAATGGCTGACGGCTTGAGACCAAGCATGAAACAGGCTGCGGAGGCAGCCAGCGCATTACTGATATTGTGTCGTCCCGCGAACTGCAGGTGCACAGCCACTTCAGCGGGCTTGCCAGCGTCTCCAGGGCGACGCAGAACCAGCGTGAAGCTGGATCCACTTTCGTTGGACTGGACATTCTTCGCGGTGACATCGGCGCTCTCATGGAAGCCGAAGCTGATAATATCGGGCTTCTGTGACAGGTTCTGACAGAAGGTAAGCCAGAATGGATAGTTCTTGTCATCGCGATTGAGCACGGCCGAACCCGAGCCTAACAGGCCTTCGAAAATTTCGGCCTTGGCCTGAACGATTCGCTCGAGACTGCCGAAGCCTTCGAGATGTGCCGAGCCCGCGTTGTTGAGAATAGCGACCTGAGGAAGCGTCATTCTGGTGGTCCGCGCTATTTCGCCAACGGCACTGGCACCGAGCTCGAAAACCCCAGCCACATGCTGGTCGTTAAGCTGAAGCAGACTCAGCGGTACGCCGATCTCGTTATTGAGATTACCCTGGGTCTTGGCTACAGCCCCACGGGTTGCAAGTATACTTGCCAGCATCTCTTTCACGCTGGTCTTGCCGGCAGACCCAGTGACCGCCGCGACGAGTCCCCGAAAGCGGGCACGGTTGGCTCTGCCAATCTGCCCCAGGGCACGCAGCGTGTCGTCAACCACCAGGATTTTCTGCTTGTCGACGATCTGTCCTGCTGCCTTGAGCTCCGCGAGGGATTTGCTGGATAGCGCCGCTACCGCCCCTTGCTGAAGCGCCTGGGCTATATAGTCATGACCATCAAATCGCTCACCAACGAGCGCAACGAATAACGCGCCTTTCAGCGGCTTCCTTGTATCTGTTTCAACAGCTGTCACAGCTTGAGGTCCGCCGGCGTACTCTGCCGACGTGATCGCTGCAATCTTGTGTGTATCCCAAAGGCCTATCACTACATCTTCTCCTGACGCTGCAGCGGCGTATCGGCAGCTGAGGGCTTTTTAACAGACGGGGACTGAAGACGCTCCAGCACCTTCCTGACCACATCCAGATCTGAAAACGGCAGCCGACGACCGGCGTACTCCTGATAATCTTCATGGCCCTTGCCAGCAACGAGGACAAGCGAGCTGCTGTCTGCGGTCTCGATGGCTGCCGCGATTGCCTGCTCACGCTGTTCGATCACCTCGACAGCTGCATTACCGGTTTCAGTACCTTCGCGAATGTCGCTGATGATGCTGTACGGATCTTCGCTGCGCGGGTTGTCGCTTGTGAGAATGATCTTGCTGCTATGCAGGGAAGCAATCTCGCCCATGAGCGCGCGCTTGCCTTTGTCGCGGTCGCCACCGCAACCAAAGACTGTAGTTATTCGGGTGAACCCATGCTGCTTCAGCGCTGTCAGTGTTTTCTGCAGTGCATCGGGCGTATGTGCATAGTCGATCACTATTCGCGGCTGAGCACCTGCAGAACCAGCCTGAACCATCTGCAGACGACCAGGCACTGCGCGAAGCTGGGCGCAATAACTGACGATCCGGCTGGCGCAGTCAGCGGATTCGACGGTTAGCAAGCGGTCGGGTGTCTGTCCGTTCCGCTTGTGCTGCAGCTGATGCACCATGACGGCATAAACGCAGGCCGCGGCAGTAAGGACATTGGCTAGATTGAACTCACCCATCAGCCTGAGCCGCGGCATGCCCTTTTCTCCGCTGAGATTGATCGAACAGCTCATACCATCAGCCTTGAGCTCGATATTCTCGGCGCAAACTGTCGCAGCGTGCAGCAGGCTTACTGTCATGAGCTCAGGGCCGCCATGATCGCGATCGTCTGTAGCATCCTCCATGTCTTCGGATGCATCACCACCTGGCCTGGACTGGGCCAGCTCATGACGCCAGAGAGAACCGTAATAGTCATCGTCATTGAAGATGGCCGCCGAGAGGCTCGGCATTGAAAACAGACTCCGCTTGGCGCTGGCATAAGCAGCCAGAGAGCCGTGATAGTCGAGGTGGTCCCGGGTGATATTGGTAAGCGCTGCAACGTCGACCGGAACAGCCGTCAGCCTACCCTGCACCAGTGCATGAGAGCTGGCTTCAAGGAAGACTGCCTGCGCACCCGCATCACGCAGCTCGGCGAGCTGACGCTGTATTGAAACCGCATCTGGTGTCGTGTTTCTGGTGGGACGAAGATGATCCTCCATACCATAGCCCAGCGTGCCTATCACGCCAGCAGGCATGCCGCATAGATTCGAAAGCTGGGCTGCATAATGGCTCACCGAAGTCTTGCCATTGGTGCCAGTAATCGCCACGACAGCCAGTGCTGCAGCCGGTCTGTCGTAGAAATCTGCTGCCAGTTCGGCAATGTCTGCTTCCAAGCCTGGCAACTTGATTCGGGTGAAGGTCACGCCTGCACTGCTCTGTTCCAGCACAACTTCAGCAGCGGCCGACGCTTCGACGCCTTGTAGTACAGCGACTGCACCACGCTCGATGGCCTGCTCGATGAAGTCGGCGCCATCAGAGGCCTGCCCGTGCAGCGCGATAAATAGGGAGCCCTCGATGCAGTCCCTGCTATCGATACTCAACTGACCAATGCGACGATCGGCGGCAGCATCCAGGGCAAGAAGGTGCCCTAGCCACTGGGACAGTAATTTGCCCTTCATGACTGGCTCATGCTTAGTGCCGCTCACTGGATGCTCCACTGGCTGAGGCGTCGGCTAACAGCGAATCGGGGCGGTCAGGTTGAACGCCAAGTATCCTGAGCGAATCCGAAACGATGCGTGAAAACACAGGTGCTGCCACTTCGCCACCGTAGTATTCGCCTTTCTGGGGACTGTGGATTACCACCACCACGACGATCTTCGGGTTGTCGGCAGGCGCCATGCCAGCGAACAATGCACTGTACTCCTCTGCCTCGTATCCCTGTGCGCCGAGACGGTGAACTGTTCCCGACTTGCCCGCCACACTGAAGCCACTGACTGCCGCGCGCTTACCGGTACCCTCGGTAATGACCCGACGCAGCATGTTGACCACACTGACTGCCGTATCGGCGCTCATGACCTGAATTGGCGCCTGCTCGTTTTGCTGACCTGCGCGATGAAACAGAGATACAGGTCGACGAACGCCCTTGTTCGCGAGCACCTGATAACCCTGGGCCAGCTGCATGACGGTTGACGACATGCCATAGCCATACGCCAGGGACGACAGTTGAACCGGCTTCCAGGCAGAGGGTGATGGCAGAACGCCATAACGCTCGCCGGGATATTCGACACCGGTAGGCTGACCGAAACCAGAGTCGCTGAACATACCCCATAGATGCTCGCCGCCGAGCTCTCTGGCAATCTTTGCAGCAGCGACGTTACTGGACTTGGCGATCACACCACCCATGTCCAGGACGCCATAATTGGCACCGTCGCGAATCGTGTAGTTGCCAAGACGGAGATAACCAGGGCTGGTATCGATTTTCGAACCGGCTCTGTACTTGCCAGACTCGAGAGCAGCCGCAATGGTAAATGGCTTCATCGTCGAGCCGGGTTCGAAGACATCTGTCACGGCACGGTTACGCATCCGTTCCGGCTCGAGATCGCTGCGGTCGTTCGGATTGAAGGAAGGCTGATTGACCATGGCGAGCAGTTCGCCGGTCTCGACATCCAGCATGACCACACTGCCAGACTTCGCACCATAGCCGGAGACCGCCGCCTTGAGTTCGCGATAAGCCATGTACTGGAGTCGCAGATCGAGACTCAGCTGTATGTTACGGCCGTCACGTGCCGCATCCTCCAGCTCGAGATGATCGATCACATGGCCTTCCCGGTCTTTGAGAACTTTTCGCTTACCGGGCGAGCCGCTTAACCACTCGTTATAAGCCAGCTCGATACCTTCCTGACCACTGTCGTCCACATTGGTCAAACCAGCCACATGGGCGGCCACTTCGCCGGCCGGATAGAAGCGTTTGGATTCAGAGTCTGCTGCCAGCCCTTCGAGCTTGAGCGCCTTGACGGCAGCAGCAAGATCAGGTGAGACATGACGCTTCAGGTACATGAAGCCCCGTTCGGCACGCTGGCGAATATCTTCACGCAGCGCTGCTTCATCAAGCTCCAGCAGAGCAGCCGCCTGCGCCCACTCAGGCTGATCGGGATCTGCGCGACCAGGATTCACCCATAAGGTATGCACCGGCGCACTGATGGCCACTGGCACGCCGTTCCGATCATAAATCGAACCGCGAACCGCAGGCAGCACCTCCGATTTGATTGTCCGCAATGCAGCCTGATGCTTCAGCATCGGACTCTGCACGCTGTGCAACATCACGAGCTTGACGCCAATGACGGCGAAACCTGCCGTGAGCCCAGCCAGCACGAGACTGAGACGCCAGCCAGGGAGAGCCAGCGCCTTTTCGGTCCGCTTCTCACTCATTCGTGCTTCCGGCAGCAATACTTCGAGCTACCGAACCACTCAGACCTGTGCCATGCAGGGCATCCGACACGCGCTGAGTAAGTTCAGCGGGCGAAGCGGGACGAACGAGCGCGATCTGATCCGGCTTGGGTTCGCTCAGCGAAAACTCACTTCGCGCCAGCCGCTCTATGCGTGATAGCGAGTCCCACGCACCTTGTTCGACCAGGAGTTGCGCCCACTGTCGCTGAAGCTCGCCTTCTGCCTGCTTGAGTGCGTGCAGATCGGAGAATGACTGTCGGCTCGCCTGCACAGAATAAATAGTGAGCAGTGCAGATAGACAGACCGCAACCATAAGAACGGTCGTCACGGCTTTTCTGTTCAATGGATTCATTTTCATAGTGCTCGCCCCGAGTTGTTGTTTTTGTCAAGACGTTCGACAGCCCGCAATACCGCACTTCTCGCTCGGGTATTGGCGCTGACTTCGGACTGGTCCGCTGTAACTTTCTTGGCAATGATGCGGCCTTCGGGCATTAGCTCCGGAGGAATGATCGGGACCCACTTCGGAACCTGTGCCACGCTTGCCTGATCTCGCATGAAGCGTTTGACGATGCGGTCCTCGAGAGAGTGAAAACTGATAACGACGAGGCGCCCGCCGGGCAACAAGGCATCAAACGCCTGCCTGAGCCCACTCTCCAGGGCATCAAGCTCGTGGTTGACTGCAATGCGAATCGCCTGAAACGCACGGGTCGCTGGATTCTTGTGCTTTTCCCACTTCGGGTTTGCTGCCGCCACTACAGAGGCGAGATCAGCAGTTCTCAAAAATGGCTGCTCCACACGGCGTTCGACAATGGCGCGAGCGATCCTGCGAGCAAATTTTTCTTCACCGTATTCAAAAAGTATGCGCGTCAGCTCAGCTTCGCTGACTCGGGCAATGTATTCTGCTGCCGACTCACCGGCTTCTGTGTTCATCCGCATGTCGAGCGGGCCGTCGTTCTGAAAGCTGAAGCCCCGACCAGCGTCGTCAAGCTGCGGCGAGGAAACGCCCAGATCCATCAGAATGCCGTGAACCTTATCGACCCCGGCGGCCTTGAGCAGCTTACCGAGATCGGCGAAGTTACCGTGTAGAAAGTGGAATCGTGCATCCTCACTGAAGCGTCCTGCAGCAACCCGGGCAGCAGGATCCTGGTCGATCGCGTACAGTCGACCTTCACTATTGAGGGAGCCGAGGATAAGCGCGGAATGACCGCCACGTCCGAAGGTCGCGTCGACATAACAGCCGCCCGCCTGGGGCGCCAGTGCTGCCAAAGCCTGCTCCGGCATCACGCTGATATGTTGATCCATGTACCCTCGATGAACCTGGTGGTTCTTGTCTAAAACAGCTGAATACAAGATTAAAGCGCTATGTTCATGAGTTCCTGAGGCGTCTCTCCTTCCAGTGCCTCGACTTCAAGGTAGCTGTCCCTGACCTTGGTCCATTCTGCTTCATCCCAGAGCTCAAATTTCTTGCCCTGACCGAGAAGGACCAGCTTCTTGTCGAGGTAGGCGTACTCCCGAAGCGAAGCTGGTAATAAAATTCTTCCATTTGAATCGATCTCCAGCTCCTGAGCATGGCCGAGGATCAATCTCTTAATTCTCAAAGTGCCCGCATTGAAGCTGGGCAGCGCTTCGATTTTCTCTGCAATTTTTTCCCACTCGTTACGTGGGTAGACCAACAAGCAGCGAGCCTGGGTATCAATGGTGACAACGAGTTGATTGGCGCAAAGCTGCTCCAGACGCTCCCGATATTTGCTGGGCATCACGAATCGACCTTTGGCATCCATATTGATGCTGTTGTCGCCAGTGAACATAGTCACCTAGGTTCGAATCCTGCCTGGTCGTGCCATTGAAACGCTCTCGTCGCTGTTTAAGGTCTGATACGTACATTTAGGCCACCCTGCCCCACAAAACTCCACAATTCACCACAATTTCCCACTGGAGACACTATAGGAAGCACTTCTGGCCTTTTCAAGTGGTCACACAGACCAATGACTATAAATTTGTTTCACTAAAACAGGGACTTAGGGATCTCAGAACGAGAAAGTAGAAATACTTATGGTTAAAAAACCATATATATCATGTAGATGGGTATCTATCGTGATAATCCAGATGAGAACAAAGATTATTTTGCAATAACGAGGAGAGCAGTGGGCTTTGTATTGCATATCAATGCGTTAAGACTGTACAAGCATACAGTTTTTAACGAAAAAATGGACGGCAGACAGCTGTTCTGCTGTCTGCCGTCGTAAGAAGAGGAGTTTGCCGATAAGCCGGGTTCTGTCGTGGACAGTCATTTATCTGGGCCGATTGTCACCAATCGGCTCGTGCGACCTACCCGGATCCAGCGTGGGCGCGCCTAACGGATCCCTATTTGGTCTTGCTCCAGGTGGGGTTTTCCATCGCCATGAACTGTTACCAGTCATGCGGTGCGCTCTTACCGCACCATTTCAACCTTACCGGCAGCCGAAGCTACGTAGGCGGTATACTTTCTGTTGCACTTTCCATCGACTCACGCCGCCCAGGTGTTACCTGGCACCTTGCCCGATGGAGCCCGGACTTTCCTCCCCCTGCCCCGGTAAACCGGTGCAGACAGCGACTGTCTGGCAAACTCCGCGCGCAGTCTAACTCAATCGAGTGCCAGAATCTGCTTATATATGTCACGCTTTTTGAGGGGGCTGGCTGCGGCGACAGCAGACGCAAGATCCGACGGCGAGATTTTGCTCTTGAGCGACCCCAGGAGCGCGAGCAGATCGATCGTTGCAGCAGACAGGTCGTCGGAGGGCGCCTCAGCCTCAGCCCCCTTGATCATGACCACGAACTCGCCTCGAGTCTGATTATGATCGGCAGCAATTGCATCAACTACTGCTTTAGCTGTGCCGGAAATAAAGGTCTCAAAGGTTTTGGTGAGCTCTCGCCCCACACAAACTTCCCGATCAGCGCCGAATATCTCGGCGCAGTCAGCCATCATGTCCTGGATTCTGTGTGGCGCCTCGTAGAAAACCAGAGTCCGCTGCTCTGTTACCAGCTTTTGCAGAGCCGCGCGGCGATTCGACGATTTGGCGGGCAGGAAGCCTTCGAATATGAATCGATCCGTAGGCAGTCCACTGGCGGATAACGCGGCAATGAGGGCACAGGCGCCAGGCACGGGAATCACAATATGACCAGCTGCTCTCAGCTCGGTCACCAGCGTTGCGCCCGGATCGGATATGAGGGGCGTTCCCGCGTCGGAGACCAGCGCCACCGTCTTGCCCTCAGCGAGCAGTTCCTTCAGGTAATCCACCCGCGCGCGCTCGTTATGCTGATGCAGTGAGCAGAGCGTCTTCTGCAAGCCAAAGTGCGAAAGGAGGCTCTGAGTGTGGCGGGTATCTTCTGCCGCCACGACGTCCACGGCCGCCAGTATAGCCACTGCGCGCCTGGTCATGTCGTCGAGGTTCCCGATGGGCGTAGCGACTACGTACAGTCGGCCTGGCGGCGCATCATGAGCTGAGCTGGTTTGCAGAAACATCTGAATCTCTCCGAACAGTAACGACAGCCGATCGGTCAGAAGATTGCTGCCACCGGCTCGGGCTTGGTAGACTGCTTGGCTGCGACCTAATCGTCAACTGCCCTGTCCACTGTTCCAGCCGAGACCCTGTCGACCATGCCTGCTATCCGATGCCGATCACAGCGTTTGTCCCGCCGATCAGCGCCTGCCCTGCTCTGCAATCTGACCCAGATGTCTGCCACGCCCGCCGCACTGAGGCATTCGCTGCTTGTTCTGGGGCTTCTGCTGGTCACAGCCTGCAGCACAGCACCGTCACCATCGGCACAAGCTCCAGTGCAGCCAGCAGTACCTGGCTCGGCCGAAGGCAATGCTGAAATCTCTGCAGCACAGGCCCTCATCGCGGAATCCTCCAGCTACGCAGGTGACGATCGAGCCGCTTGGCTGATCGACCAGATCGACGAACTGATCGAGGCCAGGGACTTCATTGCATCCGAAACGGTCATAGCCTGGCTTCGTGAACGTCGCCTTCCGGATAGTCAGATAGCCCGCCTCGCTCTGTATGAAAGCCGCCTGGAGCTGCTGCAGGACCGTCCCGAGGCCGCACTGCAGGCTCTGGAAGACGCTGGCCGCCAACGTGGCCTGGGGGCCTTCGACCAAACCGAACAGTCCTTGCGCCAGCAGGCCGTCATTCAGTACATCCATGCTGCCACACGCAGCGATCAGCTGCTGAAGGGTTTCTATGTGCGCACTGTGTACGAGGGCCTGTTCACTGACGAAGCCTACGAGGCAAACCGTCGGGCTATCTGGACCACGGTCACGTCGCTCGATACTGCGGTACTCGAGAATATCGTCAACGCTGAAGCAGTTGCTGACTTGCCCGGCGTAGGCGAAGCGCAGTTCCTTGTGGAAACACCCGCAACCCAGCTGGCGGAGCTGAAAGGGTGGGCAGATCTTACTTTGCGACTGAGGAGCCGCGGCACGCTTGCTGAGTACCGGGAATTCTGGCAAGACTGGAAACGGGACTGGCCGCGACATTCGGCGGCTCAGCAGCCGCCTGTGGCTGTTCAGCAGCTTTCTCGTCCTGATACCCGGTATCCGGCAAAGGTTGCGATTCTGCTGCCCGGCAGTGGGCCACTCAAACCAGCTGCAGATACGCTTAAAGCAGGTTTTCTCGCCGCCTACTTCCAACGCTTTGGTCGTGATGAACGCCTTACTTCTACGCTGGGGAAGATTCACCCGTCCCAGCAGAACAGTATCTGGAGCACCGCAGATGCCGCGCCTGAGCTCGTGTTTTTCAACACGGCGTCGATCGATAATTATACCGATCTCTTCATGGCCCTACAGGACAATGGCTTTGAACAGGTCGTGGGGCCACTGGATAAAAATGCAGTCGCAGAGATGGCCAGCCTACCTCAGCTGGCGCCACCCGCACTTGCGATGAACTACCTCGAAGATGAAGAGATGCAGACACCGCCAGGGCTGTTTCAGTTCGGCTTGTCAATGGACGATGAGATCGAGCAGGTGCTCTCACGACTTGGTGATCCGGCCTACGCGGATCAGCTGGCCCGGGCAAACATGCGTCAGGCACTCAAGGAAGAAGCCGCGGCGAATGCCGCCATGGTTACTGCTCAAGCCCTGGATGGAGGCGATGCTGCAGCAGCCCTCGACACTGAAGTAGCGCTGGATGAGCAGGATCTTGATGTCGCAGGTGAATCATCACAGCCGCCTTCGCAATCAGGAGATGCTATCGCACGTGCAGACGGCGGCGTGGACCCTGGATCACCCATGCCCTCATTGCCTCGACGCCATAAGATCGCTGTCATCTATGAGGACGCTCCCTGGGCAACCAAGCTGGTAGAGCATGCACGCGAGCAGGCCAAACGCTATGATATTGAAATAGCGCATGACATCATCATCGACAGACCAGCAGATCTCTCCTCCCAAATCGCTGATATGCTACTCATTAGGGAAAGCAACAGCCGCCGCGCGCGCCTACAGAGCGTGGTTGGCAAGCTCGAGTTCGAGCCCAGGCGCCGCAAGGATCTGGACGGCGTCATGGTCATTGCGACGCCATATTGGCTGCGCCAGATTAAACCGCTGATGGCCTTCCACTACGCAAGGACTTTGCCAGTAGTCGCTGTCTCCATGGCCTTCGATGGCAAGCAGGATGACCTTCGAAACAGCGACTTGAACGGCCTTCTGTTTACCGCACTGCCGTGGGTTGTAGACCCTGAGATTCAGGGCTCCGAGCTGAAGCAGCTCTCGACATCACTCGTCAGCAATCCGGCCTACAGCAACCTGTTCGCGATGGGTGCAGATAGCTTCAGCCTTATCGATAAGCTCGAACTTTTGACGGTTTTTTCCTCTGCGTATGTCGAAGGCTATACCGGAGACTTATCGCTGCTCGCGGATGGACGAGTGCGACGCACCCTGCCATGGGGCCTTTTCGAGAAAGGACAGGCTCAGCTTATGCCTAAAACTGCAACCGGACATTTGGAGTAAGCATTTTCGGTGGTCTCACTTTATAATCGCCCCAGACGGGTTCTAGATCGTTTGCACTGCGGTCGGCTCAACACTCATGCAGGCTGGCTGTCTCCACGGACAAGGAGGTCCTGAAATGGCTCATAATGCAGAAATAGGAACAAGCTACGAGCGGATGGCTGCAGACCATCTCAGACGGAGCGGTCTTCAGATCATCGAACATAATTTTCGCTCGCGCTCGGGCGAAATCGATCTGATCTGTATCGACCAGACCACGATTGTGTTCGTCGAAGTAAAAATGCGCAGCTCTGATAGCTTCGGTGGGCCGGCAGCGGCCGTGACAGGCGCGAAGCAGGCGAAAATCAAGCGTTGTGCCAGCTTCTACCTCACCATGAAGAATCTGCATCGCTGTAATTGTCGCTTCGACGTGGTCGCTATCCTCGATGCTGGCGAGAATCCCCGAATCGAATGGATCCAGAATGCATTCTGAGAACGACCCAGCAAATCATTCTGCGCGCAGCTTGCTCGCGGGCAGCATTCAGGCCTTGCTGGATGCTGCTGAAACTTTGCCGCAGCAGATCACCCAGGCCGGCGACCTTCTGGTCGGTAGCCTCTTGGCCGAAGGGCGTATCATCACCTGCGGCGTTCATCATGCAGCCCGATCAGCTGATTACCTGGCTGAACTGCTCCTGTACGGCTTTGACAAGCCACAGCCTAGCCTTCCCGCCTTATCCCTTCAGTCGGAAACGCGCTTTCTAGCGTCGAACCAGGCGAGCGTAGTGAACGAAACTGAGCAATCCGCCAGCGATAAGGAGAACGATTTTGGAGCACGCCTGGTCGAGGCCCAGGCAGACGTCTTCGCAAGACAGATTCGTGCTTTCGGCCATGCGCACGATACGCTGGTTATTTTCAGCCAGTCGGTAAGCAGCGAACAGATCAGGCGTGCCATACATACAGCTACCGATCAGGGCATGCAGATTATTCTTGTCAGTGACGAGGTCTGGCTAGAGGCAACAGAAGGCCTGTGTCTTGTGAGTTTGAACACGGGCAAGGCGCATCTCTTTCAGGAGATGCTTAGTCTGATCGTTCACGGCCTGTACGACCGAGTCGAAAGAAGTCTGTTTGGTTCGGGATTGGAAGCCGGCTAGTCACCAGCCCTCTATCTGAAGACTATTTTACTATTTTCAGAGACGGACGATCTGCGGCCTTCGGCTTTTCTGCGCTGGATTTTGAGGACTTCTTCGCTTTCTTTGGTCCTTTATCGGGCGCATCATCTGGCGAGCCACCCGGCTCGGACCCAAACACCATGCCCTGCCCGTTTTCCTTCGCATAAACAGCCACGATGGCAACGATTGGCACCGATACCAATCTAGGCACACCACCGAAGCGGGCCGTGAATTCAAGCGTTTCATCGTCAATAAGAAGACTACGAACAGCGCCGGGACTGATGTTCAGCACGATCTGACCGTTACTCACAAAATCACGCGGCACATCGACACCAGGTAACGATGCATCCACGACAATGAATGGCGTGAGATCGTTATCCAGAATCCACTCATTGAGCGCTCGAAGTAGATAAGGTCTGCTTGGGGTCATGTATCACTCTTGCACTATCAAAACCGGCGGGGAGACACAATATCCTCCCCGTTCATTCGTATCGAGACTAGAGCCTCATCTCGCGCTCTACGTCCGAGAGGCTCGCCTTGAAAGAGTCACGCTCAAACAAGCGGGTCATATACTTCTGGATCGGCTTGGTCTGCTTCTCTGGTAACTCGATGCCGAGTACCGGCAGGCGCCAAAGCACGGGTGCAATACAGCAATCCACCAGCGTAAACTCGTCGCTCATGAAATACGGTTTCTCAGCGAAGATTGGCGAAGCCGCGATAAGGCTCTCACGCAGAGCCTTACGTGCCTTCTCAAGCTCGGCAGGCTTACCGCCAGCCAGAATCTTGTCCACGAACACACACCAGTCGCTCTGAATGCGGAACATGAAGAGGCGACTCTGCGCTCGGGCAACCGGATACACGGGCAACAGTGGCGGATGAGGAAAGCGCTCATCCAGATATTCCATCATGATAGCCGGATCGTACAGAGACAGTTCGCGGTCCACCATGGTGGGCAGCAAGTTGTAGGGATTCAGCTCGGCAATTTCGTCGAGCATGTTATCTGGATCGACATCCACTACATCAACCGTGACGCCTTTCTCAGCCAGCACTATCCGAACTCGATGCGAATAGTGATCCTGCGGATCGGAGAAGAATGTCATTGATGACCGTTTGGTCACGACGCCCATGAGCCTACCTCTAGAATTGAAATAATGCGGATAATGTTAACTGCAGCAAAAACGCCCTAACTAGTAGGGCGATGCTTTCGGTTGACCGAAAATAATTGGAGACAAAGTATACACGATATCCTAGTGAATATCTTTCCAGTACTCTCGGTTGAGCAGATACACCGGTATAAACAGGATGACCAGGAAGAGCAGGACCCACGGCGCGATCGCATTGGCTTGCAGCTTCGACGGCTCACCGACATAAACAAGGAAGTTGGTGAGATCCCGCATTGCACTGTTGAACTCAGCTGGCGTCATCTCACCTTCGAAGACATAGTTTTCACATCCGCCCCCGCCTACGATTTCTCCAGACATCGGATCGACTTCGCTCTGAACGCCTGTTGCCGGCTTGCTGGCGCATAGTCCCTGCATCTCCGCGAGCACGTGTGGCATACCCACATCCTTGAAGACGGCATTGTTAACACCCCATGGCCGCGACTCGTCCTTATAGAAGGTGCGCAGGTAGGTATATAGCCAGTCGCCACCTCGTACTCGAGCGATCAACGACAAATCAGGAGGAGCCGCTCCGAACCATGTCTGCGCCAGACCCGGCTCCATTGCATTCTCCATCAGAGAACCAATCTTTGCGTCGTCGAACACCAGATTTTCCAGATACAGATCGTGTGGTATGCCGATATCATCTGCAACACGCTCATAACGACTGTACTTGAGAGAGTGGCAGGCCATGCAGTAATTGGTATAGAGCTGCACGCCCCGCTGCAATGATGGCTGGTCATAGATGTCGATATCGACCTTATCCAGAGCAACCTTCTCACTGGCTGCATGAGCGGCCAGTGGCAGCATGACTGCAAACGCAAGAGCCAGACGACTCATAATTACAGATCTCATTTGAACACCACCCTCTCTGGTACGGGCTTGGTTTTTTCAAGCTTGGTATAAAACGGCATCAGAAGGAAGAAGGCGAAGTAAAGCCCGGTGCACACGGGCGCAAGCCAGTATGGCTGCTCGTTTGCAGGCAGTGCCCCACAGACGCCGAGTATGATGAAGCTCACCACGAATATGCCCAGCCAGACCTTGCTCATCCAGCCCTTGTAACGCCAGGACTTAACCGGACTACGATCCAGCCACGGCAGCACGAACAGGATGGCAATGGCACCGCCCATGACAATGACACCCCAGAGCTTGGCATCAACGCCGAAGAACGGATAGGTAATCGCCCGCAGCATTGCGTAGAAGGGGGTGAAGTACCAGACAGGCGCGATATGGTCCGGCGTCTTCAGCGCGTTTGCCGGCTCGAAGTTGGGCTTCTCAAGGAAATAGCCGCCGCCTTCAGGGAAGTAGAATACAACCATCAGGAAGATAAACAGGAAGATTACAATCGGCACCAGGTCGTGCACCGTGTAGTACGGGTGGAAAGGAATGCCATCCACGGGAATACCATCGGCACCCTTCACTTTCTTGATATCAACGCCGTCCGGATTGTTCGATCCAACTTCGTGCAGCGCCAGGATGTGCAATACCACCAGGCCAAGAATAACGATAGGCAATGCCACAACGTGCAGAGCGAAAAAGCGGTTCAGGGTAATACCCGATATCAGGTAGTCGCCGCGTATCCACTGAGTAAGGTCTTCACCGATAACAGGAATTGCACCAAACAGGGATACAATGACCTGCGCACCCCAGTATGACATCTGTCCCCACGGCAAGAGATACCCGAGGAAGGCTTCTGCCATGAGCACCAGATAGATGATCATGCCAAAGATCCATATTAGTTCGCGCGGCTTCTGATACGAGCCATATAGCAGCGCCCGGAACATGTGCAGGTAAACAACCACGAAGAAGGCCGTAGCACCGGTAGAGTGCAGGTAGCGAATAAGCCAGCCGTACTCTACATCGCGCATGATGTATTCAACAGACTTGAAAGCACCTTCGGCCGTGGGTACGTAGCTCATGGTCAGCCAGATACCGGTCAGCAGCTGGTTAACCAGCACAACCATTGATAGCACGCCGAACATGTACCACACGTTGAAATTCTTCGGCGCGTAGTACTTGCTCATGTGCTTTTCGAAAGCGTTTACAACCGGGAGTCTTGCGTCTATCCAACCGATCAACTTCTGCATTACGCATTCTCCTCATCTACGCCGACGATCACTGTATTGTCATCGACATACATATAGGGTGGCACTACCAGGTTCGCAGGCGCAGGCACACCCTTCGTCACGCGACCGGCGAGGTCAAACTTGCTGCCATGACATGGACAGTAATACCCACCCCAGCTCTCATTCGGAACGACTTCAGGCAGATACTGGGGCGAGCACCCCAGATGAGTGCAGATGCCAACCACGACCAGCAGCTCTTCCTTACGCGACCGATGAATGTTCTTTGCGTAGACCGGCTGCTGCTCACGCTCTGAAAGCGGATCGGCGAGATCGTCCTTGTGTTCATCTAGTTCCTTGAGCATCTCGGGTGTCCGCTTCAACAGCCACACGGGCTTGCCGCGCCACTCAACAGTAATCTGCTGACCGGGCTCAATCTTGCTGATGTCCACCTTGACGGGTGCGCCTGCTGCACGGGCCTTGGCACTGGGATTCCATGAAGCGACAAATGGTACTGCCGCTCCAACCATGCCGACACCGCCTACCACTGCAGTTGCACCTACCAAAAAGCGGCGACGGCCATTACTGCCTGCGTCGACTTGCGCCATACCTAGATTCTCCACACGTATTACGAATTTTGACTGCAGCTTGGGTCTGCGAATCTGGCGCCAGAGCGGAAGATACCGCGAAAACCGTGCCTGCGAGCATCGATCCAGGGCCTGTCCGAACTAAACTGCGGGCGTAAAATGGCCTGTATAGTAAAAGAAAAGTCATCTTACTGACAAGCGGAAAGGCATTTATGATTTTGCCTGGCCCGCCAGAAAATCAAACACTTCGAGCAGCTCCAAGCATAACCGAACTCAAACAAAAATGCCGCCGAAGAGACCTTCGGCGGCATTTTATTGTCCGTCCACACGAGCGAGGAGGACATCTCACCTCCCTGCCAGAAGCGCCTGAAAATAGGCGGCCAAGGCAGAAAGGTGTAACAGCAGCCTGAATTAACGCTTGCTGAACTGTGGCTTCTTACGCGCCTTGCGCAGACCAACCTTCTTCCGCTCGACTTCACGGGCATCACGCGTGACATAGCCTGCCTTACGCAGAGCTGGACGGTTGGTTTCGTCATACTCGATCAGGGCACGGGTGATACCGTGACGAATTGCGCCAGCCTGGCCTGAAGGGCCACCACCAGCAACAGTCACATAGATATCGAACTTGTCGGTCATTTCAGTGAGCTCGAGAGGCTGACGCACAACCATACGCGCAGTCTCACGACCAAAGTACGCTTCAAGCGTCTTTGAGTTGACGGTAATTTTACCAGTACCTGCGCGAAGGAACACACGTGCAGTCGAAGTTTTTCTACGGCCGGTTCCGTAGTTCTGATTGATAGCCATGGTGATCCCTTATCCGATATTCAGTTCGATTGGCGACTGCGCGCTATGTGGGTGCGCTTCACCAGCATAGACTTTCAGCTTGCGCAGCATGTCACGTCCGAGGGGGTTGCGCGGCATCATGCCCTTCACCGCCAGTTCGATTACTCGCTCTGGCTTGTGCTGAATCAGCTTCTCGAAGGACATCTCTTTCAAGCCACCGGGGTAACCGGTATGGCGATAATACATTTTATCGGTAGTCTTCCGACCGGTTACACGGATTTTTTCAGCATTGACTACAACGATGTAGTCGCCAGTATCAACATGTGGCGTGAATTCTGGCTTATGCTTGCCCCGTAAGCGGTGCGCAATTTCGGTACTCAGTCGGCCTAGCGTCTTCTCGCTAGCGTCGACAACATACCAGTCGCGCTTGACTGTTTCTGGTTTGGCACTGATCGTTTTCATGACGTGTCACTCGCACTCTGACTGATTATCTGACTGATTACTCAGTCGCTTATCCAACATTGAGGCCTGCATCCGCTCTGGATATAACGCGACTTGATATGTGGATGTCACGTTGTGCTGCGGACCTGCAGACTTATTCCTCTTTCCGGTCGAATCGAGTTCACGGGGCCAAAACCGACCCGACCTGGGCAAGGGCGCAGGATTATACGAATTTGACGCGGCGTTTGCCAGTTTTTTACCGTGAAAAAACTCAACTAAGGTCACGATGGCGCTGATGCAAGGCCTTTTCACTAACATAAAGCTGGATTCAGATTAAAAAAGCCCCAAACAAACGCTCGGCATTAGCTGAAGTTTGAGCGATGACATCCTCTACCGGACAGCCGCGCAATTCGGCGAGCGACCGAGCGGTTATCATCAGCCGCTCCGGCGTATTGACCTCCCCCTGATGACCACAGACCGGCATGGACGGCGCATCCGATTCCAGCAGCAATGCCTCTATTGGCAATCGGGCAACAGCATCACGAGTCTTGCTGGCCCGATCGTAGGTGATGATACCGCCTATGCCAAGCATGAAGCCGTGCTTGATAAACTGCTCGCCTTGCTCATAACTGCCACTGAAGGCATGAATCATACCGCGCTTGAGGCCTGTCTCTTTGAGCAGACGCAACATGTCTTCGTGGGTCTTCACCGAGTGCAACAAGGCCGGCTTGCCCAGCTCTACTGCCAGCTCGAGCTGAGGCTTGAGGCGTGCCCGCTGCTGCTCGACAGACAGCTCGATATTCACATCCAGACCGACTTCCCCAAGCGCAACACAGTCATCCCGCTCCAACCACTCGGCCAGCGCCTTTATATCAGCGGCATCATGCTGATCCGCCCACCACGGATGGATGCCGTAAGCGGCGCGCACATT
>TARA_R100000306_G_scaffold53756_1_pt1 | contig 91180 bp, 84 predicted proteins | sample TARA_R100000306 | Tara Oceans TARA_R100000306 (sample SAMEA2620824) | marine metagenome | biome: marine biome (ENVO:00000447); feature: mesopelagic zone (ENVO:00000213); material: "saline water (ENVO:00002010), including plankton (ENVO:xxxxxxxx)" | depth 1000 m | reverse complement strand
CCCACCTCTCGACGCCCGCCACAAGCGTCGAGATGCTCAAAAGTACAGATGAGGCTCATGCCATCGCCAAGCTACTGCAGTCACTTGCGCCCGCTTCTGCCGCACCTGGCGCAACCACGCCAGTCGCCATTCTCTGTCGCCTCTGGTCTCAGGCCGTGCCAATCGAGCTGGCACTCCTGGCCAACCGAATGCCCTACCGCATAGATGAGAACAAGGGCGCTCTGAACAATCGTGAAGTACGTCAGGTACTGAATCTGCTAAGGGCGACCGCGGCCGACTGGCTCGCGCTACCGATCGACACTCGCAGTGAGATCATGCTGGAGGTACTGCGCTTTCCACATGTTGCAATACGCGATGACATGCTGCGGGGCCTGGCGCGGTCACTGGCGCGCATCGACCCGACCGCACCTGAACAACTGGAACAGATCGGCCTGAACAAGCAGAACTGTAAGGCCCAATTCGGCATCAGCAGCTGGCAGCTATCCAGAATCGAAGGCACGTTGGCCGCATTGCGTGCGGCCACGCTGAGTTTGGGTTCAGCAGCTAACGTACTGAGCCAGTACATTACCCAGACCGACCTGCTATCCCAGTTGGGCGCATCAGCACTGACAACCGAAGCCGCCGATGAAAAAGTAAACAATGTTCTGGGGCTTTACTACTACATCAAGGTCCTGAATCTACCGGTCAGAGAGACGCTTCAGCACTTCGAGGAGTTGCGGGCCGAAGCCGGACTGAGCAACGGCCAGCGCAGCGGCAGCGACCACAGGGCTGCTATCGTTGAGCTCACGACCATACACAAAACCAAGGGGCTTGAATGGCCTACCGTGGTCGTAGCCGGCTTCAGGGACAGTGTGCTGCCTTACCGGCGCAACGGGCAGAGTGCAGAAGCCGCCGGGAAGCCGACTGACCTCGAAGCGGAACGGCGTCTGGCCTATGTAGCTATCACGAGAGCACGGCATGCCCTCTATCTCTCCGCGCCAGCACCTGACTCGGGCACTGGCACCGTGAGCCCCTTCATTGCCGAGATGAAGCTCGAAGCTTCATTGGCGGCGGTAGAGCAGCTGGAGGATGGCGTGGATCCCAAATCCGAAACGCCAGTTATCGAACGATACCTGAAGCTGTTGCACGATAACCGCGACGCTCCTGTTCATGGCCGCTCAGTCTCTCCGGACCGAACATCCTAGCGACGCTTCGGCGTCCAGGCCCAAACCATCTTTGCCAGCAAGGGCGATTTTCCCTCGGCATCTGTGATAACGACTTCGACCACCGCTTCGCCCTTGTCCTGCGTCTTCATCGCCTGTATCTGGGCCGCGGTAAGTCTGGCTTCGGCACGCATATCGCCCTTTGCCCGCTTCACATAGTCGATGTTCATGCTCTTGATGACGGGCACCTTGTCGTCCGGCACATTCATACCCACCACAAAACCGGTTGCAGACTCGGCAATCAGTGCACAGGCGACCGCATGCACACTACCAATATGGTTCTGAACCCGCTTACGATTCTTCAGTGTCACGATGCAGTGATTGGTGGTGAGTTTCTCGACCACGGTCCCACTGGTGCCTGCGTACTTCACCAGCCGATTGAAGAACAGCGTCAGTGCGCGCGAACGGGCAAAGCCCGGTAATCCGTTAATCCGACCGACGATAGAGGCAAGTTTATTCATGCTGATGCAGGCATCCTTCCAACTTGTGAGTGAGGGCGGTATTCTTGGCACAGTTCTGCAAAATTGCAAATGTCCCGTGTGGAGCACCCCGTGTGGAGCACCCCTGCGGAATACCCGACCCAGCGCATTGCGCGCTACTAGCCTGCCCTACCCCAAAGGAGAATACATGAGCGACCTGGAAAAGGAATTTTACGAGACCGTCGACTACGTCAAAACCGCCGAGGGTGATTTCAAACCTTCCAACGAATTGAAGCTGGAGCTCTATGGTCTGTACAAGCAGGCCACCGAAGGTGACGTAACGGGCAGCCGCCCTGGCATGATGGATTTCATCAACCGCGCCAAGTACGACGCATGGGCGGATCTAAAAGGCATCAGCAAGGAATCGGCCATGCAGCGCTATATCGATTCGATCGAGAATCTGAAGAACCGATAACACAGCACGACAGGCGCAGGGCCGAAATGCTGCGTCTGCATATGGCCGGATATGGCTGCCAGGTAACACCCACCGTTTGGCAGGGCACCACCCGGCAGGCGCAATTGGCCGGGCGTCTAACGCGGTGTCGAGATGAGATAGTCGTAATTGTAAGTGCGACCCGTCACATCAACTGGAGCCGGACGCAGACGGAATTCTGTAGGCACGTTGAAGCGCCCGAGGTCTTCGCGAGTGTCGTACTTTCTCAGCTGTTCCCGAGCCTGCTCGTCAGATAGTGGCGACACTGGAGCCTGGGGGTCGTCCGATCGATCGAGATCGGGTGCATCAAGCGCGCCGTCGATACCCATTTCGGCCAGAGCCTGCAGGTCCATTGGCTTGAACGGAATGGTCTCCACTGTCGAACGGTCGGCACGTTGGGGATCTATCAGATTACTGTTGCGCTCTGCCGAGGGCACATTTTGTGGTGTGCCAGTATCAAGCGGCTTACTTTCCAGAATGACAAATTCATCTTTTTTGATAATTTCTGGTCCTGGCACGTCGGCCTGAATGACGACAGCCTCGATCTCTTCAGTCTTCGGATCGATCAGCAGTGGCTGCGTCACGATTTCCTTTTCGCTTTCTTCACTACGCGCCTGACTTTCCGCGGCATCCTGCTGCACCAACTCTTCAACCACTTCGACTTCAGTATATTCGACGCGCTCCGTAACCTCCTGCTCAGCGGAGGAAACTGGATCGACAATATCTATGAGCTCATCTTCTTCGGCAAAGCTGAGCAGGCTTGAACTGAGCAGGAGGCCGACCACAGCGGCCATCCCAATTCGTGTGAGTGAGTCCATGTAGTCTTCCCGTTTTTTCTAGTTATAGTTTCTGTGCACCGTATATTATCCATACAATACGCCGGGGATATTGTGCGCTCTTATACAATCCCGCAATGAGAATCTGGGCAACTACTTTTCGTACTCAATACTGGTGATATACCAGAGCGCAGGTCCAGACGGGGTTTCTACCACGGCCTCATCACCGACCTTTTTCTTCAGTAGCGCCCGGGCCATCGGTGAGTCGATCGAAATAAAGTCTCTCCTGTCGAAGATCTCGTCGTAGCCTACAATGCGGAAACGCCGATGGACCTCTTCGTCGTTCTCGATGCCGACCCAAGCACCGAAAAAGACGGCTCCTTCCTGCTCAGGTGCGTAATCAACGACTCGCAGCTCCTCGAGAGACTGACGCAGGTACCTTACCCGTTTATCAATCTGCCTCAAGAGACGCTTGTTATATTGGTAGTCAGCATTTTCGCTGCGATCGCCAAGGCTTGCCGCCCAGGACACCTTCTTCGTCACTTCGGGTCTTTCTTCGCGCCAAAGTTTGTCCAACTCCGCCTTCAGGCGCTCAAAGCCGCTTCTGGTAATCAGTTTTGTTCTCATGGGAGGCACTGTAATAGCGAGTCTGAACATCTGTTAATGAGGGGCCAACTCTCAACCTTCTGTCAGCTCAAGTGGTTATGGAATAGCCTAATAACGAGGCGTATATTAGCAGAGTGTCTATGCTCGATGCAGATCCCGGGGGTTTGCACCACGGTGCAAGCCGATGGCACCTTGGATAGATCTCGGGATGATCACCTGCCTCGCCGCGATGATAGGCCGGTGAAGCCATAGCGCAGTCATAACCGCTCAGCACTGGAGAATTGTTTGAAACCTTCCCGCTCTTCGGCCTTGGTCCGGGACATCACAGCGGTCGTGGCGCTTGCGGTTGTACTCCTGATGCAATGGGCAGCGGACCCGCTCGCACGCAATGCGCCATTTATTCTGATTTACCCCGTCGTATTTCTGAGCGCCTGGTTTTTTGGCCGTCGCTCCGCAACGCTCGTCACGCTATTGGGCGCAATTGCAGCAGCTTACCTGTTTATGCAGCCCTATCAGGAATTTAATGTTCAGGGCGCCGCCGCTCGAGGACGTTTACTGACCTTCGTTCTGGTCAGTCTCGCCATGGCGCAAGTGCTTCACTGGAGTCGCCAGCATTATCTGCAACTCAAGATCTCGGAAGCCCGCTACGATTTCGCTACCACGGTAGCCAGAATCGGCACGTGGGAATGGGATCTCACCACCGACCTGATCTACGGTTCGACCGTGTTACGCAGCCTGTTTGGCTTACCTGATGTTGAGAAGGTGCTCACTGCGGAAAAAATGATTGCGCGGATTCACCCGGACGATCAGACCATGGTGCGTCAGCGTCTCATGGAGGCTATTGAGCGCAAAAGCATCTATGAGGCGGAATTCCGCATTCTCACCGCGGAAGGGACGCCCCGATGGATACTCGGCAAGGGGCGCTGCGTGTATGACAGCAGAGGGCGACCGATACAGTTGATTGGCACAAATGTAGACACCACCGAACTTCGAGCAGCAGAAAAGGCCCTTCGAGAGAGCGAAAATCAGTATCGCACGCTGGCGGCTGCCGTGCCTGCTGGCATTTTCCGCAGCGATGTCGAGGGTGAGTGCATCTATACCAACAGTCGTCTGGCGCAAATGTACGGCATGCGAAGCAAACAGATTCTGGGCTCGGGCTGGATCAATGCCGTGCATGTTCACGACAGGCGCTATGTCGCAGAACTCTGGCGTACTACGTCGCGGCAAGGCGTGGCCTTCGACGCGGAATATCGAGTCAGCCGCCCAGATGGACGGGTCGTGTGGGTGACGACTCAGGCAGCTCCTGAACGCAGCGATGATGGTACGGTCATAGGCTTTGTCGGCGTGGTGACCGAGATCACTGAACGGAAGAACTATGAAGAAAGCCTTCGACTACAAGCGTCGACGGATGACTTGACGAAGCTGGCGAACCGCGCTTTCGCCACTGAGCGCCTGCAGTTGGAAGTCGAACACGCTCGTAGTCAGAACACCAACGTAGCCCTCATGTTCATCGATCTCGACAATTTCATGCATGTCAACGATACCCTGGGCCATGAGGTGGGGGACGAACTGCTGAAGCAGACTGCAGGCCGGCTAGGCACGGTAATGCAGGAGGGCCAGTTGCTCGCACGCTTCGGTGGCGATGAGTTCCTCATCATCCTGCCTAACCTTGCGCGTGTCGAGCTTGCCGAGCGAACCGCCGAGCAAGTCGTCGAAAGCTTTGCCAGGCCCTTCGTCTTGAATGGTAGCGAAGCCTTCGTGACCTGCAGCGTAGGCATAGCGGTGTATCCGGGCGACGGGGAAAATTACGAGAGTCTATTGCGCCATGCAGACATTGCCTTGTATCGCGCAAAGGAAACTGGCCGAAACAACTATCAGTTTTTTCTTGAAGAAATGAACGCGCAGTTGCGTGAACGCCAGGAGCTCGAACTGAACCTGAGATATGCACTTGAGCGTGACGAGCTGAGTGTGCACTACCAGCCAATAGTTATGGTCCAAAGTGGAAAGGTGGCCGGATTCGAATCCCTGCTTCGGTGGCAAAACAGTGCAATGGGCAACGTGTCTCCGGAGCGGTTCATTGCTCTGGCAGAGGAGAATGGGATGATAGCGCCCATTGGCAATTGGCTGCTGCAGACCGCCTGCCTTCAGATGCGAAAATGGCAGATCGCGACCGGCGAAGACCTTCAGCTTGCCGTAAACATCTCAGCAAACCAGCTTCGGACCGATGAACTGTTCCAGACCTTGCAGTCGGTAATAAAAGATTCAGGATTTCCGCCTCATCTCCTGGAACTGGAACTGACCGAACGCTCACTCATCCAGGATGATCTGGTAACCGAAGCCAGCTTGCACAAGATATGTAAAGAAGGCATAAGATTTGCCATCGATGATTTCGGCACCGGCTATTCCAACCTTGGCTATTTGCAACGCCTGCCCCTGCACAGTCTCAAGCTTGACCGCAGCTTTCTCACCGGGGCACCTCAGCACGTGGGCAATACCACATTGGCGAGGACGATCATCACCATGAGCCACAGCCTGGGCCTATCGGTCATTGCAGAAGGCATAGAGTGTGAAGCCCAACTGGAGTTCCTGCGCGATGAGTGCTGCGATTTTGTCCAGGGCTATTATTTTGCCCGGCCCATGGAGGCCGCAGTGGCTGAGCAATGGCTGATGGATCATCTTGCAGCGTTCTCGCTCGGCGACACTGCCATTCCCGTAGCTTTGCCCCCCACCTCGCAGCGCTCGATTCATCCGTCAACGGATTCAGGAGACGGCGGACCCTCAACCTGACTCGTGTTGAAAACGCGGGCGAAAAAAAACCCCGGCAATCACCGAGGTTCAAATTGGGTCTTGTCAGGGGGACCTGTACGAGACCCTACACAGGAGCTACTCATGAAAAAGACAATTCGATTGCCCTCTCATGACTCCACTATAGGGCTTGGCTTGTGGCTATGAGGTGGCCGCCGCGTTAAGTATCTGTAATCGCCCGATTGATTTAGGTTGAACGCTCTAGGGTCTCGGCATAGCATCCTGAAGCCAGTGCCACCGTCTGGCCAAGATAACCATGGCTGCGGCTTCAAATGCCTGCAGTCAGCTACGCAGGAGCAGCAGGATGAATACACAGATTATGATGGACAAGGCACTTTCCGGACTCGACCTGATCGGGGGTCGCCTTGAAAAGCTGGGAATCACGGACGACTTTAACCGACATACCGTTCTGGCCTACGTCCTGGCCGAGCAAAAGCACCTCGAAGGCGAACTCGACAGTCTGCGAGCTCGTCTCGATCAGAAAAAAGTCTCTGTTCAGCGGGCCCGCACCTTTATCAGCCAGGCCGCCAGACACCCTTTCAAAACAACCTCGGATACCGTCAGGAACTTCCTCGGCCGCAAAGGCTGAGACCACTAGCGGTCGAGCCTGCCATGCAGGCTTCTCGGCGTCGAATCCCCCTGATACGGTAGGGCTGGTGGCGTAACCGTTTCGCCCTCACAGGTCGGGAGCGTAATGATGACCCGAAGCCCGCCAGACGCCTCTGAGGTCTCAGAAAGCTCGATACGACCTTTGTGCATCCTGGCCACAGCCCGGACCATGCTGAGGCCGAGGCCGTTGCCGGGCAAACCGCGCGTCTTGTCAACGCGATAGAAGCGCTCGAATACATGCTCTCGCTCTTCTGGCGCAATGCCGGGACCGGTATCCCAGACTGTCAGCCTCACTTCACGCCCGCCACTAAGCTCGATACCGACGCGGCTGTTTTCCGGGGAGTACTTGATCGCATTATCCAGCAGGTTGGCCACGGCCTGAAACAGCAAATTCTGGTCGCCACTCACACAGACATCACTCGCAAGCTCAACCTCGACAGTCTGGTGCTTGTCCTGGGCCAGCGCATCGTATAACTCGATGGCATCGTTCACCAGGGCCACCATATCAACCTTGGTGAAGTGCGCCTGGTAGCCACCCGACTCTATCCTCGCAATCCGCAGGAGCGAATTGAACGTGATGAGCAGGCGGTCGGTCTCTCCCAAGGCTTCCTCGACAATCTGCTGCGAATCGACATCGAGATGATTGGAGGACAGCACCTCGAGCCGGCTGCGCAACCGCGTAAGCGGCGTTCGCAGATCGTGTGCAATGTTGTCCGACACATGCTTGACGCCCGCCATCAACTCCTCGATCTGCTCGAGCATGCGATTGAGATGCACGGCAAGTTCGTCGAAATCGTCGCCGGTCCCGCGAACGGGAACACGCAATGAAAGATCGCCCTGCATGATCTTGCGACTGGTCTGGTTTATGGTTTCGATGCGTGATCGCGTGCCACGCGCCAGCAGCACACCGCCAAGAAAGGCCAGCGCAATCGTGATTCCGATACCATAGAGGAGCGACTGTTCTATGAGTGCTCGTACTCTGAACAAGTCATAGACGTCCCTACCCACGAGCAACATATAGCCGCCCTGCAACTGGAACAGTTTGGCGCGCGCCAGATGAGGCTGCTCGAAACGGTCGGCGGGACGATTGAGATAGAAGCTGATCCAGCCGTTTCTGTCCTCGAGCACAGCCGGCCATTCATTCAGGTTTCCGGCAAGCGGCTTCTTTTCGCTATTGACGATGAGATATAGGGATTCACCGGTGGGCCGGCTAAGCACGCGCTCGTTGAGTACACTGACCATGCCGCGCAGGCCCTGCCGGCGATATTGCTCAGCAAGCCCCTGAATCTCAGCCTGGATAGTTTCTTCCACCTGATCGGTCATGAAGCCGACCGTGGCCCAATAAATGAACCCGAGCAGAACGAATACAGAAGCCGCAAAGAGCAGCATGTAAACGAAAGCCAGCCGGAAACTGGATGAGCTGAGTATTCGGCTGAACCTCACTGCTGGTCAGACCTCCTGATCACTCACCTTCCCTGAGGATGTAGCCAGAGCCACGTACCGTGTGCAGCAGCTGTACGCTGAAGTCCTTGTCGATCTTTGACCGCAATCGGCTGATATGAACATCGATCACGTTGGTTTGCGGGTCAAAATGGTAATCCCACACTTTCTCGAGCAGCATTGTCCGGGTGAGTACCTGATCAGGATTGCGCATGAAGTATTCCAGCAGACGGAATTCGCGAGGCTGCAGGTCGATCTTCTGTCCGGAGCGCTTTACCGTACGTGCGAGCAGGTCCATCTCGAGATCAGCAACTTTCAGCGTAGTGACGATGTCCGACTGATTCTGGGTCCTGCGCAGCAGGGACTCGACACGGGCGAGCAGCTCGCTGAAGGAAAACGGCTTGACGAGATAGTCATCGCCGCCGGCCTTGAGACCCTGAACACGGTCGTCTACTTCGCCCAGTGCGCTAAGGAATAGCACCGGCGTTGTCTTCTCCTCTGCACGGAGGCGCTTCACGACGTTTACACCGTCGAGCCCAGGCAACATACGGTCGACGATGAGAAGGTCATACTGCTCCTCAAGGGCCATGTGAAGGCCATCCTTACCGTTATCTGCAAGATCCACGGTGTAGCCGCTTTCTTTCAAGCCCTTGTTGAGATAGTTTGCTACATCTGCATCATCTTCAATTACTAACACCCGCATCGCATTTGCTCCATTTTGCTATTGCGCAATATTTGCCCTACCTGTCTACTTCATACCACGATTAGTCTTTATCAGTTCATACGCGGTAGAGATCTCCTTTGCCTTCTCAGTGTGCAAAGCCCGCATGGATTCTGGGATACCCCTGGCCGCCAGCTTGTCCGGATGATGCTCACTCATGAGCTTGCGATAGGCTTTCTTGATGGTGGCATCGCTGTCATTCTGGCTTACGCCGAGCGCCCAGTATGCCTGCTCGAGACGCTCAGCCTCCGAGACCTGGGGTTGCTGCTGGCGTCCCCCCTGATAGCCGCCCTGTTGATGATAGTTGCCTCCAGCCTGTCCCTGAAAGCCAGACTGCGCGGCCATCATGCGCAGCAACATCTGCAGCTGTGTTCTTGAGACGCCCAGACGCGTACCGACCTGCATGAGGAATTCATTCTCGGCATCATCGAGACGGCCATCAGCTGCTGCCATGACCGCAAGCGTCTGGATGAGAAAGGCAACCAGATCCTTGCGCTTGTCGACGACTTCGGAAAACTCGTTCAGCGCCGCATCGAGATCAAAGTCCGGGCTCTTGCCTGCATTGAACGCAGTCATGGCTTCAGCCGTACGCTGCTCATCCAGGTTCATCCGCTGCATGAGGGCTCGGGCTGCGTTAAGCTCGGCTTCACTGACGCGGCCATCGGCCTTGGCCATGGCACCGAGCATCTGGAAACTGAGGCGGAAAAAACTGGCCTCCACCTTGGCTCGGTACACAGGGTCTGACAGACGTGGATCGGCGGCGATGCCTGCGAGGCCCTTGTCGAAGAGGTGACCTATGAGCAGACCGAGAATTAGTCCTGGAATACCCAGTACGAGATAGCCCAGAAGGCCTGCGATCAATTTTCCAAACAAACTATGTTTCCTCGTTCTCATGATGCTCATTTAGCGAGCGCAGATGCAAATACAGAGCACTATGGTCGAGCTGCAGATGCTCCGCATTCATCTGCGAATACAGTGAGGCCACCAGCGCTGAGATAGGGAGATCGAGTCCCAGTGCGCCCGCCAGATCACCCACGCTGCGCAAATCCTTGAGCTGTACCGATGAACGACCACCAGGTTCGAAGTCGTCATCGATGATACGCTGACCATGCAGCTCGAGAATACGACTGGCAGCGAAACCACCCAATAGCGCTTCGCGAAGTGCCACGATATCAACGCCAGCCTGTTTTGCCAGTAACATGGCCTCAGACACTGCACCTATGGTGATACCAACCACGGCCTGATTGGCAAGCTTTGCGATCTGGCCACAGCCCGACTCCCCCATATAACGAGGGGTTCCGAAATTCGCCAGAAACGACGCTGCAGCCTCGAAGTCCTGTTCCCGACCGCCAACCATGATCGAGAGCGTGCCAGATGCCGCGCCAGGTGTGCCACCAGACACAGGTGCATCGAGATAGCGTCTCCCGGCAGCATTGACGAGTGAGGCGTGTTGCCGGGCCATGTCAGGCGCAATCGAGCTCATATCGATAATGAGCGCATTTTCTGCCGTTCGTGAGAGGTCCAGTGACCGCAGGACCTGATCCACAGCCGGCCCGTCAGTCAGCATCAAAACGAGCACTTCGGCGCCTTCTATGGCCGCCTGGGCGGTATCCTCCAGAATGCCATCTTCCTCGAACTGCCGCGCTTTGCTGCGCGTGCGGTTCCATACGCGCAACTGGTAACCCGCGGTCAGAAGACGACCCACCATGGGCTGGCCCATGAGACCCAGCCCCAGGAATGCGGCAGACTGAACGTGATCATGTTGTCCGGTACTCATTCCGACATCCTCTGCTGTAAAAAAAAACCGCCTCTCGGCGGTTGTATACGACTGCAGATCAAATCAGGCTGTTGCGAGCTCCGCCCTGATCTTCTTCATCGCATTTTTCTCTAGCTGACGAATACGTTCGGCCGAGACACCATATTCATCTGCGAGATCGTGCAGCGTGGACTTCTCATCGCTCAGCCAACGCTTCTGCAGGATGTCCTTACTGCGATCATCCAGCCTGGTCAGGGCAGTGTGCAGACGCGAGGTGGAATCCTCTTCCCAGTTCTCAGATTCGAGGAGCCGGGCTGGATCACGCGAGCTGTCTTCCAGATAGCTCGCCGGGGCCAGGTAGGCCGCATCATCATCGTCGTCTGAAAAGGCGTCAAATGCAGTGTCCTGCCCGGACATTCTGCTCTCCATTTCCATGACAACCTTCTCGTTCACCCCGAGATCCTCTGCTACTGCCTTCACCTCGTCATGACTCAGCCAGGCCAGCTTCTTCTTTGAGGACCGCAGATTGAAAAAAAGTTTCCGCTGCGCCTTGGTGGTCGCAACTTTTACAATCCGCCAGTTTTTCAGGATGTACTCATGCATCTCGGCTTTTACCCAATGCACGGCGAAGGATACCAGACGTACGCCGTAGTGCGGGTCAAAACGCTTTACAGCCTTCATGAGACCGATATTACCTTCCTGCACGAGATCAGCAAGGGGCAGTCCATAGCCACTATATGATCGCGCAATATGAACGACGAATCTCAAGTGCGCGAGCACCAGCTGGCGCGCAGCGTCCAGCTCGCCCTCTTCGTGATACCGCAGCGCAAGGTCCCGCTCTTCTTCAGCGCTAAGGACCGCGACACTATTGACCGCCTGAACATAGCTCTCCAGGTTGCCGACCGGTGTCAACAAGTCTACTGGTTGCAATGCTTTGCTCATGTTTGATCAGCTCCCGATTATACAGACTAAATGCTGTAACAATTTCTTCTACCTATTATATCAGCATTAATGATAGGTAAAAGTTATAAATCTGCAATATTCTGAGGTCGAATTATCAGCCGTCTCCTGTCCGCTTTCAAGCAGGATGCATGCCGTTCGTAACGCCTCACAGGCCTCAGCCACTATGCTCGATACGCCTGATCTGAAGACTAGCCGCCACAAAGGCCGAGCCGATGCACAGGAATAGACTCAACAGAATGAAGCCTAGGAACGCGTCAATATCCGGCATGTACAGTTCGAAGTCCAGCTCATAGCTGCGCAGTAGCGGTGTTAATGCCGACTCGAGCATACCGGAGCCAATGAACGCAATGACAGCTGCAATAACCATCCCCGCCAGGCTGTAGAAGAAGCCAAGGTATAAAAAGGGCCGCCGGATGAAGGCATGAGTGCCGCCGATCATCTGCGTGACCAGGATCACTTCCCGCTTGGCTTCGACATTCAGCCGTACGGTATTGATGATGATAACGCAGACGATGATACCGAAGAACACGACCAGCATGGCAAAAAATGAAGCGAGGAATGCCTGTATGAGACGGAGGCGTTCCAGCCATTCGCTGTCAGACTGCACGACGTCCACACCAGGAAGCGTACTGAGCGCATCTGTGAGTGCAGACGCACGTGGACTTCCGGGTATGTTTGCAAGGCCCGAGGTCGTACCTATATCCAGCGGCGTCACGATGACCGAAGCGGGTAGCGGATTCTCACTCAATTGCGAAAGCGTCTTCGACCAGCCTGGGTCACTCTCGAAGCGTTCGAGCGCCTGCTTCTTGCTGACATACTCCGCCGAACGTACATCGGGACGTTTACTAATCACAGCCGCAAGATCAGCTGACTGTTGCTCGGTGAGCGCAGGGTCGAAGAACACATTGATAACGCCGCTCGCCTGCAGTGGGCCTACAACCCGGTCGATGTTGTAAGAAAGAAACAGGAGGATGAGCGGGAGTGACAATGCGAGACCAACAACCAGCGAGGTCAGTGCAGCAGCAAAGGGGCGACCGCGGAGGAAGCTCAGCGCATCTGATGCGCAGCGTCGATGATGGCGCAGGTAGCTCTGCGCGGGGGACAGCTGAAGGCCTTCACGCGCACCTTTCTCTGCACGTGGCTGCTTCGGCGCATTCGACCTGGAGCGCGCAACCGGCTGCGATGGCTGCCGTGCTGGTTTGACAGAGGGCTTGGCAGAGGGCTTGGCGGACACTCTGGCAGCACCCCGAATACCTGACTTACGAACTGGCTTTTGTTCCGGGGGCTGACCGGACTTCGAGGCGTGACGCTTCATGCAGTTGCCTCTTGCCCGGCACCCACTGCACTGCCTTGGATCGTGCCCTGGTCCAAGCGTATGATTCGATGGCCAAGTGTCTCGAGAAGGTTCAGATCGTGGCTGGCAATAAGTACGGTAACACCGACCTGATTGAACGCTTCGAAGAGTTTGAAGATTTCGGCAGACAGCGCCGGATCAAGATTGCCCGTCGGCTCATCTGCCAGCAGGATCGGGGGCCGGTTGACAATCGCCCGCGCGATGCTCACCCGCTGCGCCTCTCCGCCCGACAGGGACTCCGGCATGGCTCGCTCCTTCTTCAACAGCCCGACTTTGTCGAGTGCAGCCCTTACACGGCGCTGCAGCTCCCGACTATCGACGTTGGCGATGATCAGGGGCATGGCAACATTGTCGAAGACGCTCAGCTCTTGAATCAGATGGGCGTTCTGAAACACGAAGCCGAGGTGGCGTCTGTAGTAGGGCACCTGTCTGGGGAGCATGGTCGAAAGCGCCTGACCTCCAACGTACACTTCCCCGGAACTCGGCTGCTCCAGGCGCAGGAGCAGCTTCAGCAAAGTACTCTTGCCGGCTCCTGAGTGCCCGGTCAGGAAGGCAAACTCTCCGCGTTGCAGCTGCAGATCGATACCGTTAAGCGCGATCTGACGCTGACCGTAGTGCTTGCTGACCTTGCGAAACTCGATCATCGGTTTGCCGCCTGCCGTCGTTTCTGCTGCTTTTGCTGCACTCAGCTATCCGTATCCAGCATCGCGTCGACGTAGTCTTCTGCGGAAAACGCCCGCAGATCGCCCACCGCCTCGCCAACACCTATGAACCGGATTGGCAGCCCGAACTGTCTGGCTACGGCAAACAGAATGCCGCCTTTCGCAGTACCATCCAGTTTGGTAACGGCGATGCCGGTAACCGATACCGCTTCCTTGAACAGCTTCGCCTGACTCAACGCGTTTTGGCCGGTTGTCGCATCGACCACCAGCAGAACCTCGTGAGGCGCGGAGGCATCGTGCTTCTGAATGACCCGTACCACCTTTTTCAGCTCATTCATGAGCTCGTCCTTGTTCTGCAGGCGGCCAGCCGTATCTGCTATGGCAATGTCGAAACCCTTCGCAGTCGCAGACTGCATGGCATCGAAGAGAACGGAGGCACTATCGGCACCCTGGTGCTGGGCGACAACCGGAACACCAGCGCGCTCGCCCCACACCTGAAGCTGCTCGACCGCCGCAGCCCTGAAGGTATCGCCAGCGGCTAGAAGAACTTTCTGATTCTCTGCCTTGTATCGGCTGGCAAGCTTGCCGATGGTGGTGGTCTTGCCGACCCCGTTGACGCCGACGACCAGCATCATGAATGGCTTATGTGCGCTGGTATCGAGCGGTACAGCGCAGGGCTCGAGTATGCTGATCAGTTCCTGTCGCAAGGCGGCCTTCACTGCTGCTGCATCTTTCAGCTGCTTCTTCTCGAGCTTTTCGCTGATGGATGCAATGATTTCCTGCGTTGCAGACATACCTACATCCGCAGTGATCAATAGTGTCTCGAGCTCTTCGAGCAAATCGTCATCAATTGCCTGTGAACCGGAAAACAATTGCGACAGATTCTTGCCAAACCCTGCCCTGGTCTTGCTCAGACCGGCTCGCATCCGCTCGAGCCAACTTCTCTCAACTTCGACAGGCGCTTTTGCAGGCGCTTCGACAGGCGGTGCTGGCTTGACCGGTGGCTCGGGCTTGACGGGTGGTGCCGGAGGCGGCTCTACCGGCTGAGGCGCTTCGGGGGCCGGGCGTAGCGCTGGCTCTGATGGCCTGGCGACGGGTTCACGCTCGGTCGGGACATCAGGCCTGGCCTTGGGTGGCGCCGCTTTTTCGGCTTTGCCGGGCTCGATGGCGCGAGCCTGTTTGTTATCGAAGTCCTTGAGTTCGAACTGTCGCGGCTTCGGACGCTGGCTCCGTCGCTGCAGCATGTCCCCGATCCAGAGCAGCAGGCATAGCAGCGTGCCAAAAATCACCAGATAATTGAGTGCTTGTTCCATGGAAGTCCTTTAATTTGAGGCTTGGCCAGGCTTGCGCGAATATGCTTTGTTATGATCCGGCCGATGAAATGCAATGCAGCATTCTAGGCACCTTGGTGTCAAAATTACAGCCGTATCTAAGGGAGTAAGCAATTGGCTGGTAAAGCGCAACGCGGCAGGCGCCGTAATGAGCGGCAGAGCGGCCGCGGCGACATGTCGGAGGTGCGTCTGATTGCCGGCCGCTTCAGAGGTCGCAAGCTGCAGTTCGAAGCGGCGGAAGGGCTGCGCCCGACGCTGGATCGCATCCGTGAGACCGTATTCAACTGGCTCGGCAGCTACTATGGCCTCGGAGGTGAAGCGAGCCTCAGCGGCTTGCGCTGTCTCGACCTCTTTGCGGGGACCGGTGCCCTCGGCGCCGAAGCCTTGTCGCGCGGCGCAGATTTTGTAAGCTTCGGGGACACCAGTACGCGTGTCTGCCGACAGATCAGCACATCGTTGGCACTCCTGGAAGGCGGAGATACCGCCGGCAAGATGCGCTTTGATGTTCGCTGTGCTGATGCGCTATCGATAATTGCGGGTATGGAAGCGCAGTACGCCCAGTCGGAGCAAGCTGTCGACCTGGTGTTTCTCGACCCACCTTTTGACAAGGGCCTGCTACAGCCTTGCCTGGAGGCGCTCAGCGCCTGTTCATTTCTGAAGCCGGGCGCGCTGATCTATTTCGAAGCGGAGAAAACACTCGATATCGCCTCGCTGCTCCCGCCAGACTGGGATCTCTACCGACACAAGCTTGCTGGCCAACTCCAGTACGGAATTCTCAGATGCCTGAACTGCCAGAAGTAGAAACTACCAGACGAGGACTGGAACCTCACGTCACGGGGCGTGTGATCGAGCACGTCGAGATACGCGACTACCGCCTGCGCTGGCCGATACCGACGACGCTGGCGGATACGGTGACCGGGACAGTCATAACTGGCCTGCGCCGCCGTGCCAAGTATCTCATCGTCGACCTACAGCGACAGGATGGCAGTTACATTGGTCTGATCGTTCATCTGGGCATGAGCGGATCTCTGAAGATCTGTCCCGCCGGTACGCCGGTGAAAAAGCACGATCACGTGGATCTCGCCCTCGGCAACAGAGGTGATGGACCTGAAGAGGCCATCGTCATGCGTTACAACGATCCGCGCAGGTTTGGCAGCTGGCATCTGCTTGGACCGGAAGAGGCTGATCTGCAGGAGAGCTCGCACTGGCTATTGAAGGCGCTCGGACCTGAACCGCTTTCGGACGCCTTCGACGGCGAATACCTGTATCGTCGATCGCGCGGGCTACGCACGGCGGTGAAGAGTTTTCTGATGAACCAGGACGTCGTCGTCGGCGTCGGCAACATCTATGCAAATGAGGCGCTGTTTCAGGCAGGAATCTTGCCTACCCGAAAGGCAGGACTCATTTCTGCAGTACGCTATGATCGGCTGGTTGAAGCTATCAAGCATCGGCTACAGCGTTCCATCGAGCAGGGTGGCACCACACTGCGTGATTTCGTGGGGGGCGATGGCAAGCCGGGATATTTTCAACAATCCCTGCAGGTATATGGACGAGCCGGCCTGGCCTGCCCAGCCTGTTCAGCCATCCTTGAAGATATCCGTTTGAATCAAAGAACTACCGTGTTTTGCCGACAGTGCCAGCGTTGACGCTTACTTTGTAACCAATTGCGTTGATTCGCTTCAATTGGTTTCCCCTTCTGGCACTCACGCAGGCGCCTGCTACCTTGAACAGGTACATACCTATGTCGTGGGAGAGGTCAACATGTTCGGGAAAGTGAGTAAAGTAGTCGGAGGCGCATTGTTCGCCGCCAGTTTGATGCTGCCATCAGCGAGTTTCGCAGATGTCATCGAAGAGAATCCAAGCGCACTGGCGATGACCGGTGACGCAGTGTTCGCGAGACCGGTCCTGTTTGGCATGACCGTGGTGGGAACAGCTGTCTTCATAGCGTCTCTGCCGTTCTCGGCCCTCGGCGGTAACGTCAAGGAAGCCGCAGACTCTCTGGTCATTGGCCCCGCTACGACCACCTTCGTCCGCTGCCTGGGTTGCACTCAGGTTGGCCGCAAGGATGAAGTTATCATCGCCGGTAACAACTGAACAGCTTCTGACAGCCCTGGACTTTGAAGTAGAAGTTGTCTCTCAGATCCCGCTGACAGAATTCAGACCGAGGAGCTCGCGCCAGACCGCATGGTCGGCGGAAAACGCGTGAAAATGCGGATTCAGAATCGAGTCTCCAGAGTTATAGCGAAGGGGCACATGGTTGGTATCGACCATGATCCCGCCTGCGCCCCTTAGCACGGCATCCGCGGCTGCAGTGTCCCATTCCGACGTGGGCGCCAGCCGCGGATACCAGTCGGCCTCTCCAGCCGCTACCAGGCAGATTTTCAGTGAACTGCCAATATTCCTCGTCCGCACCTCCGGAAACAGTTCGCCAGCCCTTTTCATGATGGGTTCAAGTGCGTCCGTACCATGCCGCCTGCTCGCCACCACATCGATACCGTCCGCCCCTGGCCTGTCCGGCAGTCGTGTGTGTATGGAAACCCGTTTGCCATCGCGTTCACGGAAGGCGGCCTTCGCGTCGCCTATCTGCCATCCGGAATACAGTACGCCCTGGACAGGCGCATATACCCAGCCCGCTATGGGCTGATGGTTATGGATGAGCGCGATGTTGACGGTGTATTCACCATTACCGCTGACGAACTCCCTGGTGCCATCGAGCGGATCGACAAGCCAGTATGTCGACCATGACTGGCGGTCTTCGAAGGATTGTAAGGTTGCCTCTTCCGAAAGCACTGGCAAGTCGGCTACCAGAGCCGCTGTCGCAGTGGTCAGCGCACTGCCTTCGCCCTCGGTTTCGGTCTGTCTGAGTTCAGAGGCGAGCGCGTTGAGGCCGTCCAGAATGATCTGATGCGCCCGATGGTCAGCAATCGTCACTGGCGACTCGTCCGCCTTACTGATGACTTCAAGTTCCCCTGGGGCATTGAAGACCTCCAGTGTTGCTGCACCGGCACGTTTGATAAGATGGTCGATACGCGGTGCCAGAATGGCGATGTGATCCGTGGTAAGCATGACGTTCCCTGTAGATAAACCTGATGGAGTAACGATGAACGAAACCACGGGCGCTGACAAGCGGCCTGATTGGTCACAAATCGAGACCGTACTGCTCGACATGGACGGCACCCTGCTCGATCTCAATTACGACAACCATTTCTGGATGGAGCATCTGCCCTTGCGCTATGCCCAGATCCATCAGCAGGAGCAGGCAGAGGCCAGACGCCATGTCACCGCTTTGATACAGGCACAGCGCGGCACCCTGAACTGGTATTGCCTCGACTACTGGAGCCGGACGCTGAACGTCGACATCACTTCGTTGAAGCGTGAGGTTGGGCACCTCATCCAGTATCGCCCTGGCACCGAGCACCTGCTGCAATTTCTGAAGACGCACGCCGCCTCGGCTTATATCGTGACCAATGCTCATCGCGCGGGGCTTGAAATCAAACTGGCTGCTGTAGGGCTGCATCAGTATTTCGACAGTGACAGAATCATTTCCTCACATGACTACGGAGAGCCGAAGGAATCCGCTGGTTTCTGGTCACAGCTGCAGCAGACACTTGATTTCCGGAATGAACACACCATGTTCATTGATGACAACGATCAGGTTCTCGAAGCGGCAGCCAGACACGGCATCGCTTACCTCTATGGCATTGCGCAACCTGATAGCCAAGGTGAGGTGTCAGGTGAGCCGTACATACGGATTTACAGGCGCGGACAAAGCAGCCCCTCTGATGCTCAGCTGGTGCCAATGCTGACCGACCTCGGGGATCTGGTACCTTGATCAGCCATGTATTATAGAAATAGCTCAGGAGAAAACCGCCACTGAAGGATACGGATCATTGAAACAGCAGCGAGACGAAGACAGCGCACCAGACTCTGAAGCAGTTCGGCTGGACAAATATCTCTGGGCGGCGCGCTTCTACAAGACACGCAGCCTCGCACGAGCAGCTATAGAAGGCGGCAAGGTCTTTTATAACGATCAGCGCTGCAAACCGGGCAAGACCGTGGCAGTTGGCGCCGAAATTCGCTTCCGTGCCGGCTTTTCGCAGCGAACGGTGGTTATAACGGCCGTAAGTGGCCGCCGTGGCTCTGCACCCGATGCGGCGCTGCTGTATGAAGAGACGCCGGAGAGCCTTGCTGCACGAGAACAGGAAGCTGAAGTCAGACGACAGTTGAAAACGGCCGCCATGCCGCCAGCACGGCGCCCGACCAAGCGGGATCGCCGACAGATCCACCGCTTCAGAAACGTTAACGATGAGAACCAGCAATGAACGCTGACTACCTGCACAAATTCATGTTTCCAGAGCTCGATATCCGCGGGCACCTTGTACTGCTGGACCAGTCCCTCGCTGATGCTACCGCTTTCGCAGAGTATCCCGATACGGTGTACGAGTTGCTCGCGCAGAGTCTCTGCACCACGGTACTCCTCAGTGCCACACTGAAGATCGAAGGCTCCACCAGCCTACAGGCCCGAAGTACCGGCCCCGTGAGCATGCTGATGGCTGAGGCGAATCACCGTCACGAGATTCGCGGCATCGCCAGATTCAGTGAAACGCCGGCGAGTTCGCGCATCAATGAGGCCTTCGCCGACAAGGCTACCCTGGCCATCACACTGAGCCCGGAAAAGGGTCAGCGCTATCAGGGCATCGTTGCACTGTCGCACCCGACGCTAGCGGCCTGTGTGGAAGACTATTTCGAACGCTCGGAGCAGCTCCCTACGCATCTCTGGCTATTCCAGCACAAGGCTGCCGACTCGGCGCAGACGCCCGGGAGAATGCGAACTGGCGGTTTACTGATCCAGTGCCTCCCAACGGACGACCGCGCCCGTCAGGCGCTGGAGTGGGAGAGGATCGGTCACCTGGCCAATACGCTGAAGGTCGAAGAAGTCTTCGATCTTCCCGTCGTAGACATCCTCTACAGACTGTTTCATGAAGATGATATCCAGCTACTGTCGTCTGACAAGGTAAGATTTTCCTGCAGCTGCAGCGAACAACGCTTTCTGGACGCGCTGCATTCGCTTCCAGTGGATGAGAGAGAAAGCATGCGAAAAGAACAGGAAGTCATTGATCTCACCTGCCAGTTCTGCGGCAAAGCCTACCATCTGCCCTCAAGCAGCCTCGCCCCCGCCGGCTGAACAGGCCGGAACTGAGGCACCCGTATCGTCTTTTGACCTGCTTTTTGGCATAATGCGCGCCAGAATGCAGGTGGCAAGATCAGCTCCGGATCAGGATATCCATTCCAACAATACATGGATGGCCGATTTTGCTGTCGTTTCAGTCTTTTGAGGGTTAACCAGCAGTGAGCACGAACAGTTCAAATGTGACTACCTATACCAACCTGAGCACGGCCGAACTGGTCGAGCAGGCGATCCGTCGCAACGAAGGCCGCCTTGCCGACAATGGTGCACTCGTTGTGGATACTGGTCATCGTACCGGTCGTTCACCCAAAGATCGCTTTATTGTTGAGGAAGCCAGCACCAGCGACTCAATCGACTGGGGCGCCATCAACCGTCCGTTCAAGCAGGACCAGTTCGATGCCCTGTGGGACCGTGTGGAATCCTACCTGTCCGACAAGGATCAGTTCATCTCCACCCTGCACGTTGGCGCTGATAGTGAACACTACCTGCCAATCAAGGTGACTACCGAGACTGCCTGGCATAATTTGTTCGGCCGCACGATGTTCATCATTCCCGAGCGCTACAACTCCGCGGACAAGCAGGAGTGGCAGGTGCTCAACGTGCCAAACTTCACCTGCGAGCCAGAACGCGATGGCACCAACAGCGATGGCGCTGTAATCATAAACTTCGCGCGCCGCAAGGTGCTGCTGGCTGGTATGCGCTACGCTGGCGAAATGAAGAAGGCGATGTTCTCGGTACAGAACTTCCTGCTGCCAGAGAAAGACGTTCTGCCGATGCACTGCAGCGCCAACGTCGGTGACGATGGTGAAACCTGCCTATTCTTCGGCCTGTCCGGCACCGGCAAGACGACCCTGTCTGCCGACCCCGACCGTTACCTGATTGGCGATGATGAGCATGGCTGGGGCCGTGGCGTCGTATTCAACATCGAAGGCGGCTGCTATGCCAAGACCATCGATCTGAGCCAGAAGAACGAGCCCATTATCTGGGACGCCATCCGCTTCGGCGCCATCATCGAGAACGTGGTGATCGATGAGCATACTCGCAAACCCGACTACAACGATGTGAGCTTGACCGAGAACACCCGCTGCGCCTATCCGCTCGAGCACGTCGAAAAACGCGTACTCGAGAACAAGGCCGGCGAGCCACAGGCCATCGTGTTCCTGACCTGTGACATGACCGGCGTACTGCCACCAGTGTCTCTATTATCCAAGGAAGCAGCTGCGTATCACTTCCTCAGCGGCTATACCGCTCTGGTAGGCTCGACGGAAATGGGCTCGAGCTCAAAGCTCAAGTCGACCTTCTCCACCTGTTTTGGCGCGCCCTTCTTTCCACGTCCTGCCGGCGTCTATGCTGAACTGCTGATGAAGCGGATCGAAGAGTTTGGCAGCAAGGTCTATTTGGTCAACACCGGCTGGACTGGCGGCCCGCATGGTGTAGGGAGTCGTTTCAGCATTCCTGTGACCCGTGCAGTCATCACAGCGATTCAGAACGATACGATCAACCCGGACGAGACCGAGCTGCTGCCGGACCTCAACCTGCGAGTACCGACCACCCTGCCAGGTGTCGATAGCCAGCTCCTGAATCCAAGGCAGACCTGGAAGGATCCAGCGGCATACGACGCAAAGGCAGCAGAGCTGATCAAGCAGTTTAACGACAACTTTGAGAAGTTCGATGTTTCCGACGCCATCAAGGCAGCCGGCCCCAAGGTTAGCTAACTCGATAGTCAGATAAGACAAAGCCGATCAAATGATCGGCTTTTTTTTGGTCTGCTCAAAACCCGCAGGGCCTGAACGAAAGCGATCAGCTTGCCAGCGCTATTGCCAACAAGCCGTCGTAGTCACACTAGTAGTAGTCAAAGACCAGGGGCCCAAAGGCCACAATGATCAGTGCAGTTCCCATGACGATCAAAGGCATTAGTATCCGCTCATGCCGTTGATAGAAGGTATTGCCTTCCAGCAAGGCCAGCTTCACCTCAGCCTCTCCGACCACCTGTCGCGTCAATAGATGGTTCAAGGCCACAGGCGGGCTCAGATAGCCAAGCTCGAAAGCCACCAGTGTCACCATCCAGAAGTGGATCGGGTCGATGCCATTCTTGTAGGCGACATTGGAAATCGTGACGCTAACCAGGATAACCGCACCGTAGGGGTCCATGACCATACCGATGATGACCAGGATTCCGACGAGCAGCAACATGACCGTCCATGGACTGGCGAAGTCAGTCGGGAACATATCCATCAAGTGCGAGCGCTCGATGACGCCACCGATGCTGACCGACAGACCCATCAGGAACAGCAGGGCCCCGATATGCACGGTAGTCTCATTGGTTGCCCAACGTAGCGAACGCTCGAAGCCCGGCTTGTTCTTTTCATCGTAGGACGACAATCCCGCGGGATGTGCGGCAGCCATTTCCCGTCGCTCTCGTCTCGCCACGGTAAAGTGCTCATACACCAGTATGGCAAGCATCATGACCGGCAGAATTCGCGGCGCAGAAAACTCATCCAGCTGAACATCCAGGACCAGTGAATAGAAGTAGACCGTGCCCACGACGAGCAGCGCGTAGGGAATGATCGGCTTCAGATTGCGCATCATCGCCGGTATCGCCTCTCTTGGCGACGCGACGGTGAGCTTGCTCTGACGGTTCAGGGTCAGCGAAGCCAGCGCAAACAGCACGAGTGTCAGGAAGAACACCTTGACGCCTTCACCGAACAACTGATCCGTCGTCACCTCCCGATTGAGGTAGGCAATGATGACGACCAGCAGACACGGCCTCAACACCACACCAAGACTGCCCGACATTGCAGTCGCCGCCAGCGCGAGCTGCCGTCTGGCACCGGCTTTCCGCAGTTCCAGGTAGATGACGGAACCGGCCGCGATTACGAAAATACCCGATGCACCCGTGTAGGCGGTCGGTATCGCTGCGACACCTATGGCAACGACAGCCAGCAGTTCAGGCGGCATTTTCCACGGATGGAAGACATTGAACACCAGCGCAGCCAGCTTGGTTTCCTTGAGCATCATGCCTATCCAGACATAGAGCCCCACGTTGAGGAACATGTCGGACAGGTCCATCATCTTGTCGAGATAGATGCCGACACCAGCGGCGTGCCCACCCAACAGAAAATAGGTGCCCGAGATCAGACACATGGTTGTGTACAGCGGCACCGACAGCATGGCATGTCCGAAATTGCCACCTGGTTCAGCATTATCAGGGATGCGGAAGATCTGTAAGCCACTGATAACCACCAGTACAGCAAAGCCGATGATCCACGTCAGGTGGATGATTTCCTTGGCCGTTGCCACGTTGGCATTATTACCGTGCACGAGGTCGCGGAAAGACCAGGCCGACAGCAACAGCATACAGTTGGCCGCAAACTGAAGTGTCGAGGAGACCCGATGATCCAGCCGTGTTTCCATCGGCCGCATCGAAATGTGGTGACGACGGAAGGTCGCTGTAGCCGCACAGATCACGACCAGGAAGGCCAGGATAAAGCGCTGCGAAGTCAGACCAAACGCAATGAGATCGCCGATGAACAACTCGACCGAGCGGAAGGCTCGCACTGCAGGCGTGATGCGGTCTTTCGTCGCTTCGTAGCGCTCATGCTTGAACTGGCAATTCTCTACCGAGTTCACCACTGAAGCACGGATGGTCTCAGGGTCGACCGGGTCAGCTTCGAAAAGCCCCAGGTCGTCCTCATCCTCCATCGCACGCTCAGCAATCAAACGATCGACTTCGGCATCGATGTCGCGGTTGACGTCACAGCTAGGCGCTACCGGGTCGGAACGGAGCTCGTAATAGCCATCCCAGGTGTTCTGCCCAATTCGCAGGATCTGGTTGTGAATGTCACTACTGGTGGTGAAAATAACAACCAGTAGCAGCATCAGACAGGCTGGTAGCGAAGAGAACCACTCAGTGGGACTGCGATGCGCAATTTGCGTAGGGGTAGCACCCATGGTACTGCTTGACTCATTCATTATGATTGCGATCCGTTGCTAGACCTAAAGAATGTCATCGAGGTCGATGGTTTCGCCAGCAGGCTCCGCTTTTTCGTCCCAGAAGGTGCCGAGCCCGCCAATGGGGGTGCGGTGACCAGTAGCCTGGGTCCACAGCTTGTCAGATAACGCCGTCAGCATTGTCGTGGAAAGTTGGTCGAGGAACAGATACTGCTCGTTTGACTCACGACGCTGCTTGGACTTCACATGCTGCTTGATGACTTCACGCACGAGCTCATCCTTGCCCTTGCCGTAGGCCGCAGTGGCCTGAAGTACATGTGGGATACGAACGCCGGCTCGCTCGCCTTTCTTCACCGCAATTTCGAGCCGCTTGAAGGCGTCTTCACCTTCAGGCTGTGCGCCAGGCAATAACGCCCAGACCGTTGCCTGCAGTGCAGAAGGAATACCAAACCATTTGTCGTCGTCCAGACAGCCGGCGGAGCGGCCGACCTTGGCGGCAATGTTTTTCGGGATACCAAGGCCGGAAGTGGAGGCAATCTCGTTGTTGAGTGACAGCAGGCCAGCGAGCAGGCCATTCATGTAGACGATTTCATCGATCTCGTTATCGAGATCCGGGCACTCGCCGCCGGTTTCGCCGTACTCTTTCACCAGATACTGGTAAGCCAGATAGCTACGATTGGCGGCCAGGATGTTCAGCCGCTTCTGGGTGATCATCGCATCTTCGGCTTCCATGGCGTTCTGGTTCTTGATCGCCCGGATATAGCGCAGCTCCTGATCGAGCGCTGCGCCCTCAGCACAGACACCCGCAGCACCATAGACCATGACAGCCATCTTGTTCGGCTCGTCACGCACACGCCCGAAAGACATAAGCAGCGGCGCCAGTGCTTCGGATGATGCACAGTTCATGGCGACGTCGTCAGTGCCGAGGATAAACGGAACCTGATGCTCTTCGGCGAAATTCACCATGACATCGCCAGTGGTTTTATACATGGCGTTACGGACAACGCCGCAGCCAATCGTTGAGACAGCCAGTATGGCGAGCACGCCAATACGTACTGCTGAGCACAGGTATCGTGAAGTACCCACGGTAGATCCCCCTAAGGTCGTTGCTTATGTTTTTTTATGGCGATTCTTATTGTTTTAGGTGTTGTGACGGCGCCTTGCGGACGAAGCCGCCGCACAGTATGCAGCAAACGATTACCCTAGGCTGAGATCAGGAGCACAAAAGCACTCAGACTGTGATACGCCCCCCAAGTTCAGCAAGAAGTTCACCGGTAATGCCCGGCACTCTTGTGAGTTCCGAGGTAGAGGCGTAAGGGCGCATCTCGAGAATCTTCTGTGCTGTGGCCTTACCGACCTTAGGCAGCGATCGCAGCTCCTCTATAGAGGATGTATTGAGATTGACCACTGCGTCATGACTGGTCGCCGCGTTCGAAGGGATGGCGCGCTCAGGCTGGGCCGCCTGAAGCAGTGTGGAAAGATCGTCGAGGCGCTTTTCTATGGCTACGATTTCGTACTGCAGCGCCGTTTGCTTGTCGAGCGCATCGGTTGTATTTCTGCAGATGTTCCAAAGCAGCCAGGTAATGATCGCCAGAAGTATGAAGCTGAAAAATCCCACGATTGTTTCTCCGAAAGTTAGTGATGTTCACGTTGACAGGTTGTTGAAATAAGATAGACGCAGGTCGCGAAAGGACAGGCAGTTCAGGCGCCATCCAGCTGATAGAGGAGACGGCCATCCACGATAGTGGCGGCCACCCGGCCGGACAGCTTCGTACCGAGCCACGGGCAATTCTTGCCTTTCGAGTACAATTGACCAGCCTCTGGCGTCCATTCCGCGGCAGTATCCACCAATACAAGGTCTGGTGGAACGACTGGTGTATCTCCAGCCGCATTAAGGGCATCTCCGATCACGCGACGAGGTCCGCTGCTAAGCGCCGCAATCCACGTTTCAGGCCGAAGTTCGCCAGCAGCACTGAGCCCCAGAAGCAATGGAACCGCTATCTCGAGCAGTGACATTCCAGGCTGAGCTTCCGCAAAAGGCGCAAGCTTTGAGGCCTCGTCCACCGGCTGGTGATGCGTGGTGATGGCATCAATCACGCCATCTTCAAGGCCTTTCAGCAGCGCAAGCCGGTCTGCTTCGGTGCGCAAGGGCGGCTGGACTCTGAAAGCGGGGTTGAAACTGGCCACGCACCGATCGTTCAGCAGAAGATTGGCAAGCGCCACATCAGCAGTTACAGGCAGTCCCCGTCTTTTTGCTGCAGCAATCAACACGACCGATCGCGCGCAGGAAATCTGGCTCAGGTGCAGTCGAACGCCGGTATCCTCTGCCAGTATCAACAGGCTCGCGACGGCCAGAGTCTCCGCCACCTCAGGCACGCCGGGCAAACCGATCTTGCTGCTGAGATCGCTCTCGCTGGCGACCCCATAGGCGCCCAGCGCTGCATCCTCAGGCACCGCGAAGACACAGATATTCTGCGAGCGCGCATATTCGAAGCAGCGTCGTAACACCAGGTTGTTTTTCACAGGCGCACGCAGGTTTGTAACAGCAACACAACCAGCGTGTTTGAGCGCGCACATATCGGCGAGCACATCGCCATGAAGTCCGGCGGTCATGGCCGCGATCGGCAGAACCTTGATGAGACCTGCCAGGCCCGCCTGCTCGAGAATAAGCCGTGTTACCGCCGGGCTGTCATTGACGGGATCGGTATCGGGTGGACAACAGACCATCGTGAAACCACCCGCCAACGCTGCACGGCTCTCGCTCTCTATCGTACCCTGGTGCTCCAGCCCTGGTTCACGCAAGGCCACACTCAGATCGATAAGCCCAGGCAGCAACCAGTATTCACGCTGGCTGTCTTCGGTAAGTCCGTGGGCGGCGGATTCGAGCAATTCCGGCACGTGAAGCGGCGCCGCTTCGGCCAGATGATCGTTGTGCCAGACGCGAACTCGCGGCAACTGCAGGCCCTGTTCGGCGTTAGCGGCCTTTATGCCATCCGAGCCCGATCGTACCACGGCGTCGCTGCCGCGCTTTCTGAATATCGCCTTACTCACCGGAAGCTACTCTCCTTGCATTGATCTGCCCGCTCATGACCATCGAAAGCACAGCCATACGTACGGCAATGCCGTTGGTCACCTGTTCAAGAATGACGGAGCGTTCCGAGTCGGCCACGGCCGATTCGATTTCGACGCCGCGATTGATCGGGCCGGGATGCATGATGATGGCATCAGCCTTGGCCGTGGCCAGCTTGTCTGTGGTCAGACCATACAACGAATAGAACTCGTGCTCGCTCGGCAGCAGCGAGCCTGACATCCGCTCTTTCTGCAAACGGAGGGTGATGATGACATCCGCGCCATCGAGGCCTTCGGACATCCGGTTACAGCGCCTGACTCCGAATGATTCGACGGCCATGGGCAGCAGGGTGTCCGGCCCGACAACCCGAATATCTTTCACGCCCAGTGCCCTGAGTGCGGCAATCTCGGATCGGGCCACTCGCGAGTGCAGTATGTCGCCAATGATCGCCACCGATAGCGACGGAAAGTCCGGCTTGTACTGCCGTATTGTCAGCATGTCGAGTAGCGCCTGAGTCGGGTGCGCATGCTGGCCGTCACCAGCATTGACGATGGCCACCTCCGGAGTGACTTCACGGGCAATGAAGTGGGCGGCGCCACTGCTGGCGTGCCGTACCACAAACATGTCAACGGCCATGGCTTCCAGGTTGCGGAGCATGTCGCTGAGTGACTCGCCCTTGCTGGTCGCCGAACTGCTTATGTTGATATTGAGGACATCGGCAGACAGCCGCTTTGCCGCCAGTTCGAAGGTCGTCCGGGTGCGGGTGCTGGGCTCGAAGAAGAGCGTTGCCACTGTCTTGCCCCGAAGCAGCGGCACTTTCTTGATTGATCGTGAGCCGACTTCGATGAAACTTTCGGCCGTGTCCAGCACCTGGCTGATGAGCTCACCGCTCAAGCCATCCAGTGTCAGCAGATGCTTGAGTTCGCCAGCTTCGTTCAGCTGCAGGCGCTCGTATCGGGCAGCTTCGGCTTCTGCAAACAAGGGCGGTCTCCTGATTATTGGTTTCTGGACGGTTCGGACTGCGGCGCACTGTCGACGTGAGGGCCGACGATTTCGAGCCTCAGATCAGGATCTTTTCGCAGCTTCACCCGGCGGCTATCTGGCAGCCGAACCCGCATCGCGGCGAGATCCGGCTGCACCGGCAGCTCTCGCTGACCCGCGTCGCACAAGCATACCAGCGTAATACTGGCCGGTCTGCCGAAATCAAAGAGCTCGTTCATCGCTGCGCGGATGGTCCTGCCACTGCGAATGACATCGTCCACAAGCAGAATGTGACGATCATCGATCGAAAATGGCAATGATGACGGCGTGACCTTGGGATGCAGGCCTATGCGGGTAAAATCGTCACGATAGAAAGCTATGTTCAACGCGCCGGTGTGGGCGTCTGCCAGCTCGCTACTGAGCCCAGCATGATTGGCCAGCGCCTCGGCCACCCACAGGCCGCCGGTGCGGATACCCACGAGCAGAGTGTCGGCCAGTGCAATACTTCGTTCAGCCAGCAGCTGGCGCAACGCGGTATCCAGCCGGGCGACACCATCTGCAACATCATAGTTGGCAACATTGTCCGGCTCGATAGATGACGGCTCGATATATGCCGGCTCAGGGATACTTTGACTCATGGCGACCGCTTCTGATGGAAGTGGATGCCATATTAATGGCTAGTGACCTGCGCTGCCAGCCAGTTTTCAATCAACAGTGCCGCCACGCCTGAATCGACCCGTTCGTCATGACCCGCGCCGACAGACTGTCGCACCTCAAAACTGGAGAGGCGCTCGTCCACCATATGGACAGGAATATTGAACCGGTGCTGAACTCTGCGGGCGAACTTGCGCGCACGCAGTGACATTTCACTCACACTGCCATCCATGTTCAGCGGATCGCCGACCACGACTACATCTGGCTGCCATTCGCCCATGAGTCTGCTCACGACATTCCAATCGGGTATGCCATCGCGGGCCGATAGTTCCGGCAGCGCCTGTGCCCGACCGGTCACACTCTGACCACTCGCCACGCCGATATGTCGCGTACCGAAGTCGAAACCGATCACCCGAACAGGATTCAACTCGAGCTTACCTCTTCACGGAAATCGAAGGTTCGGATGATTTCGAGAATATCGGTTTCCTTCCGCATGGCCTCGCTGAATGGCGCAAAGGGTGAAGCCATCTTCACGATGCGTAGCACAGTATCGTCGAGCACCTGATGTCCCGATGACTCGAGTATTTCAACGGCCAGTAATTCGCCGTCAGCCTGAATCGAGGTCAGCACCCGCACACGGCCTTCCAGGTTACGCCGACGGGCTTCGGCAGGATAATTCAGGTTGCCAAGGCGCTCGAGCTTCCGACGCCATGCGTCCATGTAAAAGGCACTGGCCGTCTGACGAGTCGAGGCCGATGTGATTCGTGTGACGCGTGGGCGCTTCGCATAGGCATTTTGCTGCTCGGCTAGCTTGGCTTCGAGGCTGGCTATTTCGCGGCTGCGCTGAAGCAGTTTGCTGGTATTCAGACGCGGCTCCGGCTCAGCCTCCTTCTGCTCCAGCTCTTCCGGTTCAGGCGGCGCAGGTGTATCTGACCTGGTGCTGGTGACGAGCTGGGTCGTCTCGACGGCCTGCTGCTGCTCCTCGGCTGGGGGCTGGGCGGCGACATCGACTTCCCGCAATTCTTCTGCCCGCACTTCCGGTGGCGTGGTGGTGGTCAGCTCGCGTTTTTCTTCAAGCGTGCCGCTGCCCTGTTGGTTGGCCTGGGCAAGGAAGTCCGCCTCCTCTGGTGGCGTGGCGCTGTCGTCGAACTGAGCCAGCGTAACTTCCACCGTCTTCGGGATAGGCCGGCGCGGCTGCATATCGAAGGAGACCAGCAGCACGACCGCCGCGTGCAGGATCACGACGATGAACAGACAGAAGCTGAGTCTGTCCGCCGGTTTTACATTTCCGTTTCGCAAAGCCTTATCTGCTCCTCAGGACCTGTCATGCACGGGCATCAGGCCGCTCTAGCTGCCGGCGCCCTGAAGGCATCCCAGCAGATACTCAATATAGTCACCCGCGATATCCGAGCCGGTTGCGCGGTCGATTTCACGAACACAGGTCGGACTCGTCACATTGATTTCGGTCAAGGACTTACCGATGACATCGATACCCACGAAGTGTAGTTGCTTTTCCTTGAGCGTTGGCCCAACCCGACGACAGATTTCGAGATCATGCGGCGTCAGTGGCCTGACTTCCCCGGACCCGCCCGCCGCCAGATTGCCGCGGTGCTCGCCCTTGACCGGAATCCTGGCGAGTCCATGCGAAACAGGCTCACCATTGATCAACAGGATCCGCTTGTCACCATCGATGATCTCGGGAAGGTAGCGCTGCGCCATCACGGCGGTCTGCCCATGTGAAGTCATGAGCTCAAGGATAACGCCGATGTTTTCGCCATCCTTGCGGACCCGGAAGATCGAGCGCCCACCCATGCCATCGAGCGGCTTGATGATAACGTCGTGATGCTCGGCATGAAATGCCCTGATCTGCTCAGCCGAGCTGGACACGAGCGTAGGTGGGCACAGATCCGGGAACTCGACAGCAAACAGCTTCTCATTACAATCACGCACACTTTGTTGCCGATTCGATACAAGAACACCTTGCTGCTCTGCAAGACTCAGCAAATGACTTGCTGTAAGGTAGCCCGCGTCCACAGGGGGGTCGATACGATTGAGGATCAGGTCAAAATCAGAGGCCTCATTCGTTGTGAATTCGCCAAGGTCGAACCAGTGCTTGTTGTCATCATGCACAGTAACGGGTCGGCTACGCACCAGCGGCCGACCCGAATCCACGGAAAGATCCTGCTGACGAATATAGTGAATCTGCAGACCGCGTTTCTGAGCGGCGAGCATCATTGCCAGGGTTGTGTCCTTGGCCGGTTTGATCCCTTCGATGGGATCCATGAGAACACCTAGACGAATTGTCATTTCTATTGCCACCACGCCTTATCAGGTTTTGTACTATGCTTTCAGGCACAGGCTCGAAGAGAGCAGGAATCCTACCGGAACTCGACGGGATCCTGCTGCGGAGTCAGGGCTGTCAGAGTACAACCAAACAGTCCCCGGTGCCACGCGAAACAGCGGTTGTCTCCTGATGCGGGAGCTAATCGCGAGCGCCGCCAGCACGTGATTGACATCACATGGCAGCATCGATTTACGGGCCAGGGTGTTATATCTGGTCTTGGCAGATAACGTGGTCTATAACTAGTAGCGACGGGCTTTTCCAGCGTTACTTTGAGTTACCATTGTAATCGCATGTTACAAAACACTATTATCGGTTCAAGTAGGCGTATACCGGGCCTGCTTGGCAGCGCATCCGGATGCCCCGGCTTGGCGCAGCAATTTGTTCGGCTACCAGCACAGGCTGATTAAGATGGAAGACAATTTCGAGAATCTTAAAATCATGGTCATTGATGACAGCAAGACCATTCGCAGGACAGCCGAGACCCTGCTAAAGAAGGTCGGCTGTGAAGTCATCACCGCCATCGATGGATTCGATGCACTGGCCAAGATTGCCGACACCAAGCCCGACATCATATTCGTGGATATCATGATGCCAAGACTCGATGGCTATCAGACGTGTGCCTTAATAAAGAACAACAGTGCTTTCAAGTCGACCCCCGTCATCATGCTTTCGAGCAAGGATGGCCTATTCGACAAGGCCAAGGGTCGCATTGTCGGCTCCGATCAATACCTCACGAAGCCATTCAGTAAAGACGAATTGCTCGGAACCATTCGTGAATATGTCAATGCCTGATCAGATGGGCTTGATCCATCTGAATAGAACATTTTTATTTTTCTCCAGCCATACAGCTGGAATTGATTGCCTCACAAGGGGGAAAGCATGGCTCGCATTCTGATCGTAGATGATTCTCCAACTGAAGTCCGCAAGATTTCAAGCATCCTGGAGCGTCACAATCATCAGGTATTGAAGGCGGACAACGGCGCCGAAGGCGTGGCGGTTGCACGGGCTGAGAAGCCTGACCTGGTGCTGATGGATGTCGTCATGCCCGGCCTCAACGGCTTCCAGGCAACCCGGCAACTGACCCGGGGCGATGAGACCAAGAATATTCCGGTGGTCATCGTCACGACTAAAGATCAGGAAACTGATCGCGTCTGGGGCACCAGACAGGGCGCTCGCGGTTATCTGGTGAAGCCTGTGAATGAGGACGACCTCATCAACACTATCAACCAGTTGATCAAGTAGCGATCCCTACCGATGACGACAATGGAAACCATTGCACCATTCGAGCTGCTCAGAAAGCTTGAAACCCGCAGCAAGCAGACCGCCATCGGTCTGCCCGAACAAGCCGAGGCCATTCAATTGTGGAATGGCGTCGGCTTTTCGCTGGCGGGCTTGCGCTTCGTGGTAGCCATGGGCGAAGTAGTCGAGATACTGCACCTGCCCAAGGCGACCCAGGTGCCTGGGGTCAAAAACTGGATGCATGGCGTCGCAAACGTTCGCGGCCGTCTCTTACCAGTCATGGATCTGGGCCAGTTCTTTAAACTGCCCACGCAGTCGCGTGCGGTGCGTGAGAAACGTGTACTGATCATTGAGCAGGACGATTTTTTCAGCGGCCTGATCGTTGATGGCGTACTCGGCATGCAGTACTTCCCGGTCACAAGTTTTACCACCGAGACGTCCGGTTTGACAGACAGTGTGCAGCGTTGTGTCTCAGGCAGTTATGTCCGTGACGATACACATTGGCATGTCTTTGAAACTTCTGCATTGCTCGCTGACTCATCTTTCGTCGACATCGCGTCTGGCTAGCTAGATGGCCGCGTTGTCTCGTTTGACTACAGACACTACCGAATACCGATTACACACACTGATATTACACACTGAACTGGCACGGCTGGGGAACTGACATGATTGCAATCGCCGGAAAAACAACGGGGCAAGGCTCCAATCCACTGCTCTTGCTGATGTACGGCGTGGTCATCGCAGCCGTTATCGCACTAGTATACGTTCTGATCACGCTCAACAAGAACGCGGTCAACGACAAGACTTATATCGCCTACGCATCCGAGTTGCGGGTACTTTCGCAGGAAATTGCGAAAAACGCCTCGGAAGCTGCCGACGGTAAGGCAGAAGCCTTCCAGTTGCTCGGCCGTTCACGCGACGACTTCCAGCAGTTGTGGGACTACCTCGTGCAGGGTAACCCCGAAATCGAACTGCCACCGGTCGACGACGAGCAGATGAACGAGGTAGGTCAGCTCTGGACCAGCGTTCGTAACGACGCCGACGTCATTCTGGCATCTGAAGAAGTCGTACTGCTGCTTCACAACGTGGCACTTACCCTGAACGACACTATTCCCCAGTTGCAGGTCGAGTATGACGACGTCGTACAGATCCTGCTCGAGACCGATGCGCCCGCTGAACAGATCGCCGTGGCAACACGTCAGTCACTGCTCGCAGAACGTATCGTACGAAGCGTCAACCGTGTACTTGAAGGTGGTGTGGATGCGGTAACGGCTGCCGACCGATTCGGTCGCGACGTTAACCTCTTCGGCCGCGTGCTCAACGGCATGGTTGAAGGCAACCCCATCATGGGTATCACGGCTGTAGAAGACGAAGATGCCATCTTCGGCCTTGAAGCCATTGCCGAGCTGTTCGAGTTCGTCAACGAAAACGTCGATACCATCCTCGAGACCTCACCTGAACTGTTCCGTGTTCGTGAAGCTGCCAACAGCATCTTCCAGAATTCACAGGCGCTGCTGAACGAAACCTCTGAACTCAACCAGGTGTTCCAGACCCAGGCCGATACCCGCTTCATCAGTGACGAGCTAGGCTACATCCTGCTGCTCGCCATCATCGGTGCGATGTTCGTTATCTTCTACATCGGTAACCAGGAGAACAAACGACGCTACGATAAAGAGTTCCGTCAGAACGAACAGAACCAGAATGCGATCATGCGACTGCTGGACGAACTGGCTGACCTCGCCGACGGCGACCTGACCACAGAAGCGACGGTAACCGAGGACTTCACCGGTGCGATCGCCGACTCCATCAACTTCGCGATCGACCAGATGCGCCAGCTGGTAGCGGCCATCAACGAAACTGCGGTCCGGGTTGCCGGCGCTGCGGAAGAAACACAGTCTACTGCGATGCACCTGGCCGATGCTTCCGAGCACCAGGCCCAGGAAATCGCCGGTGCCTCTGCTGCGATCAACGAGATGGCGGTGTCCATCGACCAGGTATCGTCGAACGCTGCTGAATCAGCTGCGGTTGCCGAGCGGTCGGTTGCGATCGCCAAGAAGGGTGCTGAAATCGTACAGTCGACGATCCGCGGCATGGATAACATCCGTGAGCAGATCCAGGAGACTTCAAAGCGTATCAAGCGTCTCGGTGAATCATCACAGGAAATCGGTGACATCGTATCGTTGATCAACGACATCGCAGACCAGACCAACATCCTGTCGCTGAACGCTGCAATCCAGGCCTCCATGGCCGGTGACGCAGGACGAGGCTTCGCGGTTGTTGCGGACGAAGTACAGCGACTGGCCGAGCGTTCATCTGCGGCAACGAAGCAGATCGAAGCCCTGGTAAAGACAATCCAGAGCGACACCAACGAAGCCGTTATCTCGATGGAGACGACAACTTCGGAAGTGGTACGAGGCGCACGCTTCGCACAGGACGCCGGTGTGGCACTGGAAGAGATCGAGAACGTATCGAAGTCGCTCTCTGACCTTATCCAGAACATCTCCAACGCGGCCCGTCAGCAGTCCTCATCCGCAGGTCACATCTCCAACACGATGAACGTCATCCAGGAGATCACCTCGCAGACGTCTGCCGGTACCAACGCAACAGCCAAGTCGATCGGCAAGCTGGCCGAACTGGCCAACCAGCTCAGGAACTCCGTTGCGGGCTTCAAGCTGCCTGATCAGATTGGCGGTGGCGATCTTATGCCCGGTAGCCATATCGAGCTCGACGATGAGTCGGACGAACGTATGGACGAAACCGGCTCGTTTGCCTGATAGGCAAGGGTCTGCCCGCTTCGGCGGGCAGCACTGGAACCGAATGACGCATGTGCGGTTATCAAGCTGTGACTGACAAGATGAAAGACCAGCCGCCGCGCATCGTCGAGAGCTGGAGCCTGGCTTCCCTACCCCCTGTCTCCGAGACGATGCTGCAGCAATGGCGGCAGCTTATCGAGGCGCGGACTGGAATGGTGGTGGAGCCGAACCGGACGACATTTCTGCAGACCAACCTGGCGTCGCGTATGCGCGAGCTGGGGCTGAGCGACTACGCGGCTTACTACAAGCGTATCACCGAAGCGCCGGACTGGATGGTCGAATGGAGTGTCCTGGTAGACCGGCTTACGGTCCAGGAGACCCGGTTCTTTCGCGATACCGATGCGCTGAGAACAGTTGAAAAATATATTGCAGAGCTACCGCGGCAGCAGCTGAGCCAGACGCCTCTAGAGGCCTGGAGTGTGGGTTGTGCTACCGGTGAAGAGGTGTACACCTTGTGCATTCTTATCAACGAAGCACTGACCCAGCGTGGCCTCAAGCCGAAATTTGGCGTGACGGGGACCGATATCAGTACACCTGCGCTGAACAAGGCGCGGACCGGTATCTATCCTGAAAGACGACTTGTTGAAGTCAGGCCTGAAATCCAGCAGCGCTATTTCGAGCTGGTCCGGCCTGGCCAATATCAGTTCGATCGGGCACTGATGAAAAAGGCCTGCTTCGTCAGGGAAAATCTGGCGGAACTGCAGAATGCACTGCACTTCAGGATGCAGATCATCTACTGCCAGAATGTACTGATCTATTTCAAGAAATGGCGCAGGCGGGAAATACTCAGGCATCTGACTGAGCGTCTTGCGCCGGGCGGCCTGCTGGTACTGGGGCTGGGTGAACTGACCAATTGGCAGCACCCGGACCTGGAGCGGCTGTCAACAGAACACACTTTGGCTTACCGCAAGAAAAGCGGCGCCTTATGAGTATGCGGAGATCGTATGGCTGGTAACCACGATTATGTGGCACTGGATTGGGTTAAAGGCGAAATAGAAGCGACCCTGCAACAGGCTCAGCAAATGCTTGAGGACTATGTTGCGAATCCGGAAGATACGACTTCACTGCGTTTCTGCGTGAATTACATCCATCAGGTGCATGGCACCCTGCAGATGGTTGAGTTCTACGGTGCAGCTCTGCTCGCCGAAGAGATGGAGAAGCTGGGTGAAGCCCTGCAGGACGGTAAGGTCAGCCAGGGCGATGATGCGCTCGAAGCGCTGTCTAAGGCTATTCTTCAACTACCGAATTATCTCGAGCGACTGCAACGCAGCAAGCGCGACCTGCCGCTCGTGCTCATGCCGCTGCTCAACGATCTTCGTGCGGCCAGGGGCGAACGCCTGCTGAGCGACACTGCTCTGTTCAGCCCTGACCTGTCGATGGCGAAAAAGGCCAACGACAGTGATGCCGTCGCACAGCTGCAGGACCCCCGCTCTACTGCACAACTGCGCAAGCTGCGTCAGATGTATCAGTTCACGCTGGTCAGCATTGTTCGTGAAAGCGAGCTTGAGGCCAACCTCGCGTATTTACACAAGATTCTTTCGAAGCTTCGACAGATGTGCCGCGGCACCACGCATGCCGAGCTCTGGCGGCTTGGCTGCGGCCTGGTCGAGGCCATGCAGAGCGGTGGTCTAGAGCTCACTTCAGCGGTCAAGACACTGCTGCGCTTCCTCGATGGCCGGATCAAGCGGCTGCTCGAGCAACCCGCCCAGGCTCTGGATGAAAAGCTGCCGGAAGATCTCTTCAAGCACCTGTTGTTCTATTGTGCGCAGTCAACCGCGAACACGAAGCTGACGAAGCAGATCAAGATCGACTATTCGCTGGACCTTGCCCTGCCTGGTAGCGATGAGCTGGACCGGGAACGGCAACAGGTCGAAGGCCCGAACAGAAGCACATTGAGCTCTGTGGCTACCGTGCTGTGCGAGGAACTGAGCAATCTCAAAGATCAGCTCGACCTTTTCGTGCGCGGCGAATTCAAGTCTGCCAGTGAGCTCGGCGATCTGCTGCCCGGCCTGCATCAGGTCTCGAACACCATGGCGGTGCTTGGCTTGGGCTTGCCACGTAAGGTGATCGACGAACAGATTCAACGTATCGAAACCATGGCAGAAGGTCTCAAGCGACCTGATGATGACGAGCTGCTCGATATTGCCGGCGCTCTGCTGTACGTAGAGGCGTCCCTTGGCAGTATGGTAGATCAGGGCATCAGCTCGCCGGATACCTCGGCCCCAGTCACGGGTATCGTGCCACGCGAGCATGTCGATAGCGCTCACAAGGCTCTGATCACGGAGTCAAGGAACTCCCTGGAGACGGCCAAGACTGCAATTTCCGAGTACGTCACCAGCGACTGGCAACGTACCGAATTGAACCACGCACCAAGGCTTTTGAGAGAAGTTGCCGGTAGCCTGAGCATCATTCCCTTGAGCGAAGCCAGCGCCCTGCTCCATCGTTGTGCACGCTATATCGAATCTGAATTGCTCAGCGGCGACAGCAAGCCAGACTGGATCAAGCTCGAAGCCCTTGCAGACGCGATTACCAGCATCGATTATTACCTTGAGCGCATCGCCGAGCGCTCGGGTCAGTATGAAAAGATCCTGCAGGTTGCAGCGCAGAGTCTGGAGAAGCTTGATGGCACACCAGCCGGGCAGCTTGCCGCCAAACAGACCGAAACCAAGGCTGTAACCGATGTGCCGATGCTGGACCATACAGCTGAAGCGTTATCTGGCTCAGCCCCTGTCATGGCTGCCGATAAGGTGGCCGATGCCGAAATCATCGATGACGAGATTCGCGAAGTATTCGCTGAAGAGGTTGCTGATGTTATCGCCACCATTCATCGATACCGCCCTGTCTTCCAGGATTCGCCACAGGACAAGCATGCGCTGACAGAACTCCGTCGCGCGTACCACACGCTCAAGGGCAGTGGCCGCCTCGTGGGTGCAAAAACCCTGGCTGAGCTGGCCTGGAGTATTGAGGGTCTGTTGAACCGCACCCTCGAGAACCTGGTTACACCATCACTCGTGCTGTTCGAACTGCTGAAGGACGTCGAAGATCAGTTGCCGACACTGACGGCTGCCTTCGCTGCGGCTGAAGACAGCAGTCTCGACATTCTCAACACCACAACCAGCCTGATACATCGAGCTGATGCCATTCTGCTGGATGCACGAGCGTCGCGAGCCGCAACTGCCCAGGAAGAACAGGCACATGCTGAGACCCAGCGCCAGGCTGAAGAGGCCGAGTCCATGTCTGCAGAGACGCTGGCGGTTGAAGATGACACTGATGAAGCCGACAGCGATAGTCAGCTTGCCGACGATGAAGACATCACGGCCGTCGCCCCTGCCGAGACGGACACTGCGGACGCCTCGGCCGGCGATATCGAGCTCAGCGACGGCGATATGATCGATGAGGAGATCATCGAGATATTCGCCGAGGAAGCTGAAGAAGTGTTGGCGACCATCAACACCTATCTGCCGAAATTTACTGCCAATTATGGCAATACCGAAGCACGCACTGAACTACGCCGCGCCTTTCATACCCTGAAAGGCAGTGGTCGCCTCGTTGGCGCCATGCGAAGTGGTGAGCTTGCATGGTCAGTCGAAAACCTCATGAATCGCATTATCGATGGCGCGGTTCAGATGTCGCCAGAGATAGAGCGTCTGATCGAGAAGGTCGTTGAGCTGCTGCCGACCATGGTTAGCGATTTCACCGAACGCCGGCCCGCGTCATTCAATGTGGAGGCTCTCCAAGCCTATGCCCATGAGCTTGCAGCGGGCAAGAGCCCTCAGAGCCTGCCAGCCATGTTAGGCGGTAAGGCCCCTGCGCAAACTACGCCAAGCAAGGCAGCCAGCGCCGATGCCGGGAAACAGGATGATGGCGCCGCAGGCATCGATCCGGTCCTGCTTGATATTTTCCTCAGTGAAACCCGCGGGCACCTGCAAACCATCGAGGATTTCATTGAGCAGCAGAACCGCCTTGACGATCCGGCACCATTGTCGGATGACATCTCGCGCGCTCTACATACGCTCAAAGGCAGCGCCAACACTGCTGGCAGCAAGCGGATTGCAGGCATCGTCATACCGCTGGAGCGCTTCTACAAGGAGCTGAATGTCCGCGCGATCCCTGCGACACGGCCGGTCACCGATGCCTTGAGTCAGGCGGTGGATCTGATCAATAGCGAGCTCATTGCCATCGAAGACAGCCCTGAAGAGGGTCTGAGCCCTTCGGCGTCCGCCAGCTCCGCTGAAATCGAAGCCTTCTCCGAGGCGCTCGATGCCGTCGTGGCCGAAGTAGTCGAACACAGGGCCCTGCCGGATATCAATCCGGCGTCGGTCAACCACAGCGAAGTCTTGGATATGTTCCTCCGCGACAGCATCGACATACTCCTGGATGCCGAACGTATCATCAACGATTGGAGCACAGCACCGGACAAGCGCGATGAACTCGAGGCGCTGGTAGAAGAGCTGACCACCCTGGCGACCGGTGCGAAAACTGCTGGTCTGCCTGCGATGCATGAACTCTGCGCCTCGCTGGAGCTGCTGTACGAGACGGTTGAAGCCGGCTATGACGGTCTCGACCGTGAATTCTTCAATGCCGCCAAGCGTGGCCATGATGTCCTTATTGGCATGATGGACCAGTTGGCTGCCGGCCTTTCGCCACAGGCTGACGAACAGGTACTTGCCGCCATACGTGGGGCGAGAGAGCGGCTATTGGCCGAAAACTTCGAAGCAAGCGACGCGGATGTCGAAGCGGTGCCCCTTCTGGGCGATGTACCGCAGGATGAAGAGCTTATGGAAGAGAACACCCCCGAAAACAAGCCACTCTCGGCCGAGACGGATGCCAGTGGTCACACCACGCCTGTTGAGGACAGCGGCCTTGATCCCGAGATGATCGAGATCTTCCTCGAAGAGGCCTTCGAGATCCTGGAAAGTACCGGCCAGAGTCTGCGTGACTGGCAAATTGATCCAGCTAACGAACAGATCGTCCAGAGTTTGCAACGCGACGCCCATACACTCAAGGGTGGCGCCCGGATGGCCGAGCTGACGGCGGTAGGCGATTTGTGTCATGAGCTCGAGACATTGTTCGAACGCGTTGCCGAAAAACGTATGTCAGTATCGCCCCGTGCGATAGAGCTGAGTCTGGCGGCACACGCTGCGCTCGCAGGCATGATCGAAGCGACCGCTGAAGGCCGCGTGCCAGAGGCTGCGGATAGACTGCAGCGCCAGCTACTGAGCTTGCTGTCGGGAGAGACGCCAGAGACCATCGAACCTCTGGACGGTATTCCTGTACTGGAAGCAGAGCCCGAGCTCGGAGATGCCTCCCTCGACGACAGCAAGGAACGGTCGCTGGCTGACCCTTATGATGAGCTGACCTCGAGCGATGATTCCAGAGTGCTGGAGCAGGCTGCGCACGAATTGGCAGATAGCAGTCCACTCGGCGAAGAAGAGCCTGAGGAGGAGATTTCCTTCGAGGCTGCTGCGGAGCATGCTCACGAGGCGGACGAACTCCCCTCATCTGTGGAAGCAGAATACGCTGCCGACAGCGCCATGCTCGACCCGGAAATGGCGGCGATCTTCCTCGAAGAAGCCCAGGACATCATTTCAAGTACCTCTGACACCATTCACCAGTGGAGCCTTGCGCCGACCGAACATGCACTGGTCGCTCATCTGCAGCGCGACCTGCACACCCTGAAGGGTGGCGCACGTATGGCAGAAATACCGGCCATTGGCGATCTCGCACACGAACTCGAAACGCTGTTTGAAGCCATGGCAGAGCGCGGTCATCGTCCGGCGCCCGAAGATGAGCGCAAGCTGATCTCATTGGTCGAAGCCTGTCACGATCGGCTGGCCATCATGGTCGATGAAGTGGCCGAGTCGCGTCCAGTTCGCCCCGCACCTGAATTGATCAGGGACATGCAGCGCTTTATCGAGACGGTCGAGGGTGCAGAAACTGCTACTGCTGAAGATACCGATATCAATATGGTTGGCCTCGATGAGGACCATGTGGATGAAGTGGTTACAGAAGCTGCTGAACAGGCGCAGCCTGTTGCAAGAACAGTGTCTGCCGAATTGCGTCAGGGTGTGCCTGTCGACTTCACGCATCTCGATGAGGAAATCATCGAACTCTTCCTCGAAGAAGCGCGTGAACTCGTAGACGAAACCGGCGAGAACCTTAGAAAGTGGCTGGCCGACAACTCGCTGATGGCTGAGCTGCATACGCTGCAGCGAACAATGCATACCTTGAAGGGCGGCGCACGTCTGGCAGAGGTCAGTGCCATCGGCGATCTGGCCCATGAATTCGAAACCCTGGTCGAGGGCATCGTCGAAGATACGCTGCATATCGATCCGAGTCTGAATGAATTGCTGCTTGGCGTGCATGACCGACTTGCTTCAATGGTCGATGCGCTTGCTGCACGCGAAACTTTCCGTTCCGCACCGGAATTGATCAAGGCTGTCCGACAGTACGCTGCCGACCACAGCCTCGGCGACGATCCGTTGCGAGCAATTGCGCTTGAGCAGGCACAGCTGCTCGAGTCGGGTGCTTCGCAGGATGAGCTCCGTGGTGTGTTCGTCGATGAGTCCGACGAAATGCTGCAGGTCGCCCTTGATGCCATGGATTCCTGGAAACAGCATCCTGAAGCCTTCCAGCACCTGCCGGATATCTTCCGTCGTCTGCGCGCCCTGGCCGCTGGTGCCGGTCTTGCCGGTCTTACGCCGATACAGAGCCTGGCCGACACACATGCCTTGATGCTTGAAACCATCAATGAGCGTATCTCAGCCGACAGCTTCCCGCTGCAGGACGAAGTGATCGAGCTGAGCGATCGTGCACTGCATATGCTGGCCGAACAGATCCGTCATGTGGTTTCACAGACACGAAGCAGTCCTGGTCAGGCGATTGAGCTTGATCAGAACAACATGCAAGGTGTCTCGGTCGAACTCAGTTCATTGCAGCGAAGGCTGATGAGTGGCGGCGACAGCTCGGCAAGTCCGACGCCGAAAGGCAAGTCGGCGCTGGCGGGTCTCGACCCTGAAATCATCGAAATATTCATCGATGAAGCCGCAGAGCTGGAACGCAACTTCAACCAGTACCTGAGCGACTGGAAGCGCGAGCCTGCCGATGCAGGGCGTGCCCGACAGATTCAGACTACCTTGCATACACTCAAGGGCGGTGCCCGCCTGGCTGGTCTGGCTGCCGTTGGTGATCTTGCACAATCGATCGAAGACAAGGTTGGCCGCTGTGTCAGGTCCGATAGTTCCCTCGACGATAAGCTGATCCAGCAGATCGATACAGAGGCCAAGTGGCTCAGTACCGCCATCGAAGGGGTTAGAGAACAGTTCAAGCGAATGGGCTCGGCAGATACTGCCAAGCCGCAGGTGGATCGCCCCAACAAGACCGACGCCGACTCGCGTGCAGAACAACTTGTGCAGATGCAGCGTAGCCAGCAGGGTGGCGCCGCAGCCGCGCCTCAGGCAGCGCCACGCAAGGCAGCTGAAACAGCCAAGCAACAGCAGGCCGCGGAAACCATTCGCGTCAGCGCACAGCTGCTCGACAATCTGGTCAACCTGGCTGGCGAAACGAGTATAACCCGCGGTCGACTCGAGACGCAGATCTCCGACTTCTCGCACACGCTCGAAGAAATGCAGGCCACCATCGACCGTCTGCGTGAGCAGCTGCGTCGGATGGATATCGAGACAGAGGCCCAGGTCCTGTTCCGCATGGAGAAAGAAGGCGGCGGTCCGGTCTACGAGGACTTCGATCCGCTCGAGATGGACCGTTATTCGTCCATTCAGCAGCTTTCACGGGCGCTTAGCGAATCTGCAAGTGACTTGACGGATCTGCGTGAGACTCTGCTGGACAAGGCCAAGGATGCCGAGACATTGCTGTTGCAGCAGTCACGCATCAACACCGAACTGCAGGAAGGCTTGATGGAGACGCGGATGATTCCGTTCACCTCCATCGTGCCAAGGCTGCGTCGTATCGTGCGTCAGGTCACTGGTGAACTGGGTAAAAAGGCAGAGTTCGAGGTCTACAATCCTGAGGGCGAGCTGGACCGTAACGTGCTCGATCGTATGGTCGCGCCACTCGAGCACATGCTGCGTAACGCCCTCGATCATGGTATCGAGATGCCTGAGGCGCGAGCCAAGGCAGGCAAGTCCGAGACTGGCCGTATCTCACTTTCAGTCGGTCGTGAAGGCAGCGATGTCGTGCTGACACTGCAGGACGACGGCAACGGTATCAACACCGAGGCGGTACGCAAGAAGGCCATCAAACAGGGTCTGCTGTCCAAGTCGACGGAGATTGCCGATAGCGAAATCCTCCAGTTCATCTTCCACGCCGGTTTCAGTACCGCTGAAAAGGTCACGCAACTCTCTGGTCGTGGCGTGGGCATGGACGTCGTATCCAGCGAAATCAAACAGCTGGGCGGCCGTGTCAGCATTGAGTCGGTGAGTGGCAAGGGCACAACCTTTATCATCCGTCTGCCGTTCACGGTATCCGTCAATCGGGCGCTGATGGTTTCAACAGGTGACGACTACTACGCCATACCGCTCAATACCATTGAAGGTATTGTCCGGGTCAGCACCTTTGAGCTGGAAGAGTATTATCAGCCCGATGCGCCCTTGTATGAGTACGCCGGTCAGAAGTATCAGCTGCAGTATCTTGGAAACCTGCTGCGTAGTGAGCACCAGCCCAAGCTGCAGGGCCAGCCCCTGCCATTGCCAGTCATTCTTGTGCGCGGTGGTGATCACCCGCTGGCACTGCAGGTCGACAGCCTGCTGGGTTCCCGAGAAATTGTCGTAAAGGGCCTCGGTCCACAGTTCACCGGTGTGCGTGGCGTCTCAGGTGGCACGATACTGGGTGACGGTAGCGTTGTAGTCATTCTTGATCTGCCTGCGCTGATGCGTAGTGACCTGGCTCGTGCCATGGCCCACGATCTGAGCATGGAGAAGGAGGTTGCACCGAAGCATACTGGTCCGGCCACCATCATGGTTGTGGACGATTCGGTCACGGTGCGGAAGGTTACCAGCCGTCTGCTCGAGCGTCAGGGCATGCGGGTCATCACCGCGAAGGACGGCGTGGATGCCATAGCCATTCTGCAGGATCAGAAGCCTGATGTGATGCTGCTCGACATCGAGATGCCGCGAATGGACGGTTTCGAGGTGGCCAGCTTCGTGCGCCACGACGAGCGCCTGCGTGATGTCCCGATCATCATGATCACCTCTCGAACCGGTCAGAAACACCGGGATCGTGCCCTGTCCATCGGCGTCAATGAATACCTTGGCAAGCCCTTCCAGGAATCGATTCTGCTAGAAACGATTGAACGACTGCTTGGGTGATGGCAGCGCGTACTGTGGCCAGCGACGGTTCGGTGCCGCTAATTGGGGTGGTATCCGACACGCCGCTGCAGCGTCACCTCATCGAGCATGCCCTTCGTAACAAGGGCTACTCGATTGCGGTGAATATCGATTGCAACAAGCTGTCGCAGGATCGCCTGAAGAACTACCAGCACGTAGCCGCCTGGGTCGTCATCATCGAGGACGAAAGTCAGGGCGACCCCCTGCTCGAGCAGATGATGGATACCTTCGATGTGCCGGTGTTGTACGGCCTGGGTGCTGCGCCTTCGCGGCAGCATGAGGAATACCCTCGCTGGGAGCGGCGACTGCTGCAGAAGCTTCTCGATGCCGTGGGGCCGCTCCCCGCGGGCGACGAAGTGCCGCCGCCGAGGGTGGCAACTCTTGCGGGTAGCCGGTTCAGTCTGGGTACCGAGGGACGACCTGCCTCGCCAATCAATAATGTTCAGCTGTCCCACCACATCCGACCTGCCGCCCCAGGCGATCCGCTCACACGGATCTATCTGCTTGTGGCCTCACTTGGAGGGCCGGATGCGGTCAAACGCTTCCTGGACCTGCTGCCCGCAGCGCTGCCTGTTGCCTTCCTGTATGCGCAGCATATAGACCCTGAGGCGGCGGAAGTGCTGCTGCGGGTGCTTGGCCGGCACGCACGACTACCGCTGAAGCGCGCCCAGGTGGGCGCCCACCTGCAACATGGTGAAGTCATCTTCGTGCCGCCCGACCAGGAGCTCGACTTCGACGAGGACGGGGCTATCACACTGTCAGGAAAACCGTGGCCAGGGCCTTATGGGCCATCCATTGATCGGGTGATGATGAATACGGCGAATAGATTTCAGGATGCTGTCAACGTGATAGTATTCAGCGGCATGGGCTGCGATGGCGCAGTTGCCGCACCAATACTGAAAGCCTATGGCAGTCATGTCTGGGCGCAGGACTCAGCCGGTTGTGCCAGTAGTTCGATGCCAGATGCCATTGCTGACCGCGGTGTAGTGAGCTTTCGCGGCTCACCAGAGGCTCTGGCCAAGAAGCTGCTGCAGACGATAGAGCTTGAGGAAATTACCAAACGGAGAACGCAAAACCATGCGCAGCCATGAAAGCTCGAGCGCACAGATATCCTGCCTGCTGCTACCAATGAAGCACACAGACTTTCTGCTTCCCAATACCAGCGTCGCTGAAATCATCGAGTACAGTGAGCCTACGCCCCTGCCCGATGGGCCAGTGTGGCTGGCTGGGCACATACAGTGGCGAGGCCAGCAGGTGCCCCTGGTCCAGGCCGAAGCAATGGATGGCAATGAGAACAATCTCATCCGTGAAGGCGGCCGGATCGCGGTGACCAATGGGGTCGGCGAACACCATCAGGCGCAGCCCTTTATCGCCTTCGTAACCCGCGGTCTGCCGCGACTGGTCAAGGTGAAGAGTGAGGAAATCGCGCCCTCTGAGAATGTGGGCGAGAACAAGCCGGGCGATCCTGTCATCAGCATGTACGTCACTTTCAGTGGTGAGGAAGTCATCATTCCCGATCTGGAGTACATGGAGCAGTGCATTTACGAGGCTGTAAAGACCGCCTGAATGCTGCTTTCAATGGAGGATGTCAACGTCAGGATCGGCGGGCAGAATATACTGAGCCATATCAGCCTCACGCTGGAGGCTGACCGCATCACGACCGTCATTGGTCCGAATGGCGCCGGCAAGACCACCTTGTGCAAGGTCGCGCTGGGCATTCTGCAGCCGACGTCCGGTCGGGTTCAGAAGGCGCCTGGGCTGCGCATCAGCTATGTTCCACAGCGCTTCCATATTGACTCCTCCATGCCACTCACCGTTCGGGACTTTCTCTCGGTGTCGCTTCCATTTGCACGCAAACGCAGGCTCCTTGGCATAGCGGAAGCACTCGAGCTCACCGAAGTTGCCCACTGCATTGATAAGAACCTGCATCAGCTCAGTGGCGGTGAAACCCAGCGGGTATTGCTGGCGCGGGCGATTACTCAGCAGGCAGACCTTATCGTACTGGACGAGCCGGCACAGGGCGTGGACGTCAATGGGCAGGAGCTACTTTACAAGCTGATCGGCCGGATCCGCGATATCCGCCACTGCGGCATACTGCTGATTTCACATGACCTGCATCTCGTAATGGCGGACACGGATAATGTGTTGTGCCTGAACGGTCATATCTGCTGCGCCGGGCATCCCGAAAGTATTTCCAACGATCCAGCCTTCGTTAGTCTGTTTGGCCGTCGCGCCGCCGACACGCTGGCCATCTATCACCATCACCATGACCATCACCACCACGCCGATGGGACTGTCGCGGAGGGCGACCACTGCTCGAACTCCTAGCTGCCCCCATGCTCGCCGGCATAGCGCTGGCGCTCATCACCGGCCCCCTTGGCTGCTTCATTGTCTGGCGAAGAATGGCCTATTTTGGTGATACGCTGGCACACGCCGCACTGCTCGGCATCGCCATGGGCATTCTGTTCGAGGTACCCAACGGCTTTGCGGTTATAGCTGCCTGCCTGCTGGTCGGTCTGTTGATGCTCGTACTTCAGCGGCAACAGCACTTCGCGAGTGATACTGTACTGGGCATACTCGCCCATAGCTCATTGTCAGTCGGTCTGATCGCCATCGCGTTGCTCGACTCACCTTCGGTCGATCTCATGGGCTATCTCTTTGGCGATATACTCACTACCGGTTGGTCAGAGACGGCTTTCATAGCCATGCTCACCGTCGTATCGCTAGTGGTGCTCATATATTACTGGCGGCGGCTGATCCTGATTACGCTGCACGAGGACCTGGCCAGGGTGGAGGGGGTCAATCCGATGCTGTCACAGATCGTATTGATCACCATCATTGCCTTCGTCATTGCGATGGCCATGAAGGTGGTGGGTCTACTGCTGGTCACCTCGATGCTGATCATACCGGCAGCAGCCGCCCGGCCACTGTCGCGCTCGCCGGGCATGATGGCGGTGCTGGCCGGTATCATTGGAGCAATATCCGTCGTAGCCGGCCTGTGCGGCGCCTGGTGGATCGATGCGCCCTCAGGCCCATCGATCGTACTCGCCTCCTTTCTCTGCTTTCTGGCAAGCTTCATAGGCGGCCGCTTCATCAGCCGATAACTCAGGCCCTGCCTGCACCTGAGCCATTGCTGCGCCGGTAACTCGCCGGGCTCTGACCTGTCCAGCGTTTGAAAGCACGACTGAATGCACTGAGCTCGGAGAATCCCAACAGAAAGGCGATCTCGCTCAGGGCATATTTGTTCTTGCGTAGATACGCAACAGCCTTGTCGCGTCGCGCACTTTCTATGATGTCATGAAACGAGTTGCCCTCGGCTTTCAGCCGGCGGTACAGGGTGTGGCGAGAAACACAGAGCTCACTGGCGATGGCTTCCGCGTCGAACTCTCCCTGACTCAAGCGACCATTGACGAGATGACGGACCCTGGCACTGAGGCTGCGACGCTGTCGAAGCCGACTCAGCAGGCTTTCCACCTGACGCGACAGCGCCTGATGCAGATATGGGTTGCGCTGCGGCAGCTCGAAGTCTAGGAATTTCTCCTCGAAGGCGATGTACGAGCGTGGCTCTGAAAAATTCAACGGACAGTCGAAGTAGTCTACATAGGCTGCCCGGCTCTCTGGCTCAGGATGATGGAACCCGACGCGGGTCATGTAGACCTGCTCGCTCACATATTTCTTCGCCCGGGCGACCGTCTGGACGAGCATCCTGTCGATGTTCACCGCGTGATACAGCTCCGGCTGAATGTAATCGAAGGAGACGATAGCTTCACCATCATCGACTTCAAGCTCTACGGCAAGACCCTCGTTGACCAGGGCAGCCAACCGGACATACTGGGTCAGCGCTTCACCAAGGGTGCGGTTATTGAAGAGAATATGCCCGATAACACCCATGCTCGACGTGCTGATTACGGCGCCGATGAGCAAGCCAACTGAAGGATTTTTGGTTACGGCAACTGCGTGATCGAGCACGTCGTGCAACACGGTGAGCTGAAAGCGCCCGTCTGGGGCCATGATATCATCACGAGACAAGCTATGACGCTCGCGCCACTCATCAAGACTGTAGTTTTGCGACTCCAGATAAGCACACACACTTTGAATGGACGCAGCAGCGACCGATGGCACCCCGCGCTTGGAGCTATGCCGATTCTGGCTGGAACCTTTATCTGCCACCTGTTTCTGTCACGCTCCTGTATTGCCCTGACCCGCATCCCGTAGCCTGCATCTTGCAACAAATTGTCAAAACACAGCAACTGTTCGTCAAGCCGATACCATCGTGGCAGCTTACTATGGATACTCGATTAATGGAGGTGCTTTATGGCTAATACACATACACAGCAGGCGTCACTGCCGTCAGAGAAGCGTAAAGCGCGCATGGACAGTGGCAGCAAACGCCAGGGCAATCAGAAGAGTGGAATCTGCGTTCCACAATGCCCGGATGACCAGAAGAATATCGCCGAGTTAGTTACGTATCTTGGCAGTATGTACTACCGCTAGTATTCAGGCATTAACCAGTCAAACAGGTGTTAGGGCGCTAAGCGCCCTTTTTTTCGGCTGCTATTTATTCATCTTCACCAGCGTCAGAAACTCGGTCCTGGTCGCCGGATTGGTTCGAATGCTACCGAGCATGACCGATGACATCATCGAACTATTCTGCTTCTCTACGCCACGCGCCATCATGCACAGATGTTTGGCTTCGATGATTACGCCCACCCCGTAGGCGCCTGTGACCTGCTCAACCGCCTCCGCAATCTGCTTGGTCAAATTCTCCTGGATCTGCGCGCGGCGAGCATACATATCCACGATCCTGGCGAACTTCGACAGACCCAGAACCTTACCATTCGGAATATAGGCAATGTGGCAGCGCCCGATAAACGGCAGCAGATGGTGTTCACACAGCGAGTACAGCTCGATGTCTTTCACCACGACCATTTCCTCGGTATCGGATTCGAAGATCGCGTTATTGACAATTTGGGCGAGGGTATCGTTATAGCCCTTACAGAGATACTCCATGGCTTTGGCCGCACGAGCCGGCGTATCCCGCAGGCCCTCACGCGTGGTGTCTTCACCAATAAGTTCGAGAATACTCTTGTAATGTCCTGCAAGCGTGTCGCTCATACTAGGCTCCTGGTTCAGGTTACTGCCTGCGCAGCGGATAATTGATTGATCATTGACTGCATATTGATGAGCTGCGGCTAAAAAGCCCGCATCAACGTATGTTGCGGCCGCCGTCGAGTGCGATCACGCGTCCCGTCATATAGCGATTGTTCAGCAGATAAATGAGGGCGTCGGCAATGACCTGGGGGCCCGGTTCAACGCCCAGCGCTGACTTGGCCAGCGTTTTCCTTCGGTACTCGAGGTCGTCGTCCTCCTGGAACATGAGTAGTGACGGCGCGATACTGTTGACCTTGATCAGCGGGGCAAACCGCTTGGCAAAGCTTCTCGTCATACCATCAAGGGCAGCCTTGCTCGCAGCGTAGGCAATATGATTATCGCTGCCCTTTTCAATCACATAGTCCGTAATGTGAACGATATCGCTCAGTGGACTGCCACCGAGCCTGAGACGTTCCGCAGCAGCCATGTTCATCAGATATGGTGCCTCGCAGTGAATCCGGTTCATTCGTCTGATGGTGGTCTGGTAATCGGTTGCCGGGTCCGAGTCAGGCAGCCAGAGCGACGCATTATGCACCAGTGCGCGCATTGGCGGTGCGTCTTTTCGCAGGAAGTCCAGCCAGCGATTCAGGCTGTCATCCTCTTCGAAATCTACCTGATGGCAGATGACGCCTTCAGTTCTCAAGACATCGATATCGGGGCGATCACTGCGATAGGTGATGTGCACCTCACAGCCGAGATGACGAAGCGTTCGGGCGCAATGCAGGCCTACCCTGCGGGAACCACCGGTGATGACCACAACCGATTTCTCAAGACTCATGACAACAGGAACCTCAGGGTGATACCTCGATTCGCTGAACAATTGAAAGGTGTTCGTTCAACCAGTCCTTGATCCCCGCCAGCTCGTCGGCGAGCGTCCACGGCGCATTGGTGATGACCATGCCGCTGCCGGACATACCCGGTGTTCGATCGCCCCGCATGCCGGCAGAACCGGTTGCAGACCACTCTACGGTGAGCCGGACACCCGTCGTCGGTGGCAAGGCTGCTTTCATCGTGGCCAGAATTTCAGCATGCCCTGCCTTCGCCAGTATCGGATACCACTGCATGACCACAGCGCCTCGCCAGCGCTGCAAGAGGGCAGCGGTCCACAGCGGAATGGTTTCGTAATCGGCCTTGATCTCATAGCTCGGGTCGATCAACACCACGCCTCGTCCGCCAGCTGGGGGGCTGAGCGCTGCAACACCCTCGAAGCCGTCCCGCTGGTGCACGGAGATGCGCGCACCCGAATGCCGTCGCGCCGAACTCGCCCAGCCATGCAAGGCGGCGAAGGCGGCAGGATGTAATTCACAGAGCACCTGCGCATCCTGTTCGCGCGCCATGCCGAGCGCTATACCTGGTGAGCCCGGATATCTTTGCTGATCGAGCTGGGCGCGCACAATGTCGACATAGGTCTGCATGACTTCAGGCAGAGTGAGATCTCGAGCTGACTCATTCAGCAGCCGTTTTATGCCAGCTTCCGCCTCGCCCGTCTTGAGCGCCTCGACACTGGCGAGGTCGTACATGCCATCGCCAGCATGAGTTTCGTAACAGGTCCAGCCGGCGGGTTTCAGATTGAGATAGGCGAGCACGCGGGACAGCAGCAGGTGCTTGTGCACATCTGCAAAGTTGCCGGCGTGGTAGGCATGCTGATAGCTCAGCACCCGGCCTGGCTCCCGTTACCACGCTCGAGCAGTTCGGCCTGCAGAGCCTTATTCTTGGCCTGGCGGCGTTTCTCGGCCTGCTTCTTGGCCAGCACTTCGGCAGCATCCAGACCGATGTGGGCCTCGCCACGGCTTTTGGCAAGTCTCATCTGTTTTTCACGTTCTTCGAAACGCTGTCGGCGCTCTGGCGGTACCGCATCGAAGCAGTGCGGACAGCTGACGCCCGCCTGAAAGCGCTCATCCTGCTGCTCCTCAGCCGTTACCGGCATGCGGCAGGCGTGGCATTGATCGTAGGAGCCCTGTTTCAGCTGGTGGTCGACTGTAACCCGGTTGTCAAAAACGAAACATTCGCCGCGCCACAGGCTCTCGGATGCTGGCACTTCTTCCAGATAACGCAGAATGCCGCCTTCGAGATGATAAACCTCTTCAAAACCTTGCTGCTTGAGATAGGCGGTACTCTTTTCGCAGCGAATGCCGCCGGTGCAGTACATTGCGACCTTGCGGTGGACCTGCTTGTCCAGGTTGCTCGCCACATAGGCAGGAAAAGAGCGGAAGGAATCTGTACCCGGGTCGACTGCACCTTCGAATTTGCCCACCCTGGTTTCGTAAGTATTGCGGGTGTCGATCACCAGGACCTCTGGGTCACTGATCAGATCATTCCAGTCCTTTGGCTGCACGTAGGTGCCAACGACTTTCTTGGGGTCGACCGTCTCGACACCCATGGTCACGATTTCACGTTTCAACTTGACCTTGGATCGATAGAACGGTGGCGCTGCACAATAGGAGCGCTTTACCGTCATCGCAGCAAATGGTGGCTGGTCCTGCAGGAACTGCAGAAACGTCTTCATATTGCCGTGCTCGGCCGCGACTGTGCCGTTGATCCCTTCTGCAGCCAATAACAGCGTGCCACGAACCTCGTAGGTTTTCATGGCCTCCAGCAGCGGTTCACGCAGGCGCTCATAGGCTGGGAGATCGATAAAGCGGTAGAGCGCAGCGACGGTGATCGGCAACGCCTCGGACGGCTCATTGGACAGAACCGTGCCCTTGGCAAACTCATCGGACATGATGGCGAGTCTCTTTGTGTGTTCAGCAGGCCGGACCGTAAATCCGGTGCGTGCAAAACGATCAGTTTACCACGACTCACTACGCACTGGCAGTATCCTGTGCCCGCCACAGCTCACTGTAGACCCCCTTGGAAGCCAGCAAGGTGGCATGAGTACCCCGCTCGACAATGCGGCCGTCGCGCATCACCAGAATGACATCGGCATCAACAATGGTAGAAAGCCTGTGGGCAATCACGATCGTGGTGCGGCCGGTCGCCATGGCATTGAGCGCATCGACGATCGAACGCTCTACTTTTGAGTCGAGCGAAGATGTCGCTTCATCGAATACCAGGATGCCCGGATTTTTCAGCAGTGTTCGTGCAATCGCCACCCGCTGCTTCTCACCACCACTGAGCTTGAGACCGCGCTCGCCGACCAGTGTGTCCAGCCCCTCTGGCAGCGCTTCTACGAAGACATCGAGATGCGCCATGGCGATGACAGTGGCAATTTCCTCATCAGTGGCATCGCTGCGCCCGTAACGGATGTTCTCGCCCAGGGTCGTGTTGAACAGCACTGTGTCTTGCGGAACAATACCGATATTGGCCCTGACGGAAGCCTGTGTGCACTGACGGATGTCCTGCCCATCGATAAGAATCGCCCCCTCGGTGGGATCATAGAATCGATAGAGCAACTTTACCAAGGTCGACTTGCCCGCACCGCTGTCACCGACCACGGCCAGCTTTGTCCCGGCATCAACCGTGAAGTCGAGCTGTCTCAGGATTGGCCGATCCGGCCGATACCCAAAGCTCAGCTTGCGGAATTCTACACGCCCGGGGCCCAGTCGCAGGGGCTCGGCATCATCGGCATCGCTGATCGCCGGCTTGATTTCCAGCAGGCGGAACATCTGCTCCATGCTCGCCAGCGAACCCTTCATCTCCCGGTACACGAAGCCGAGAAAGTTCAGTGGCATGAAGAGCTGCATCGTGAACGCGTTGACGAGCACAAAGTCGCCCAGCGTCATGTTGCCTGCAACCACTTCACTGGCTGCCAGAATGAGCATGGCCGTCATGGCACAGCCGATGATAAGCGCCTGGCCACCATTAAGCGCGAACAGCGAGAGCCGGTTCTTGCGTCGCGCATTCTCCCAGGCCGCAAGGTCTGTATCGTAGTGTCTGGTTTCGAAGGCTTCGTTATTGAAGTACTTGACGGTCTCATAGTTGATCAGGCTGTCGATCGCCCTGGTATTACTTTGCGAATCGGCCCGATTGGCCTCGCGGATATACTCAGTGCGCCACTCGGTGACCTTGATCGAATAACCGACATAAACCACCACAGCAATCAGCATGATGAGCGCAAACCAGGGGTTATAGCGCATCAGCAATAGCCCGATGACCAGCGCAACTTCCAGAATGGTGGGAATGATGTTGAACACCATGAAGCGCAGGATGAAACCGACGCCGCTTACGCCGCGTTCAATGTCTCTGGCGACACCACCCGTATTGCGATTGAGATGGTAGTTCAGTTCAAGCGAATGCAGATGACTGAAGACCCGCAGGCCAATGTGTCGCATCGCACGTTCAGTCACGCGACCAAAGAGCGTGTCGCGCAGTTCGCTGAACAGAGTATTGGCAAAACGCAGCACGCCGTAGGCGATCAGCAAGGCCAGCGGCAGCACGAGGACGGCACTCTCGACCTGACTCGGGTCGAGATCATCCACGACAGCTTTCAACACAAAGGGAAGCGCGACAGTCGCGAGCTTGGCAGCGATCAGGCAAAGCAGCGCAATCGCGATCCGCCCGCGGAAGTCTGCCAGGAAAGGCAGCAGCGACTTGAGCGTCCTGAGACTCAGTTCACCCGCGGGACTGTCGTCGTGTTGGCCGTAGCCCCTCATCGAAAGGCTCCGGTACTACGCACCATCTCAGCTTCGATTGATGAACCCCTTGAGTGCAGCAGGCAGATCAGCTGGCAGTACGACCGTCTTGGCATTGGCTGAGGTGGACAGTTCGGCCAGGGCGGCGATGTACTTCTCGCCTAGCAGATAAGTAATCGGCAGGTCCTGATTACCGATTGCCTTGGCCACTCGCTCCAGGGCCTCTCCACTGGCTTCTGCCAGAACCACCTGAGCCGCACCGTCACGACGTGACGCTTCCAGGCGACCATCGGCCTCGAGTATCGCAGCCTGTTTCTGACCCTCGGCCCGGGTGACCGTAGCTCGCCGTTGCCGCTCGGCCGCTGCCTGCTCCTCCATCGCCAGCTGCATGGTGGTGGAGGGATTGATGTCCTGGATCTCGACCGTCTTCAGGTTAATACCCCAGTCAGCGATGTCATCCGAAATCGACTCCCGCAGGCGGAGCTTGATCTTGTCACGTGAAGATAGCGCCTCGTCCAGCGTCTGTTCACCGATGATAGATCGCAGGGCAGTCTGCACCAGATTCCTTATGGCCATTTCATACTCTTCAACACCATAGACCGCTTTCTCAGGCGCCACGATATTGATATATGCCACCGCATTGGCCTTGATCGTCACGTTGTCCTGGGTGATGACTTCCTGTGACGGTATGTCCAATACGATATCCTTGGTGGTGATCTTGTACGGCACCTGATCGACATAGGGGATGATGAGATTGAGGCCGGGGTTCAAGGTGCGCTGGTATTTCCCCAGCCGCTGAACGATGTGCTTGTAGCCTTGCGGCACGATACGCACACCCATCGCAATGGTAACTGCGACAAGTATGACGAAGACGACAACAACGATTAATGATTCCTGACCCATAACCTGTACCCCTGATTAAGTCGAAAACGCAAAATGATTATGACGGACAACAGCCCACCTGCTGGCGTCTCAGCTGGCCTTTTCGATCACCAGTGTGTTGCCGGAAATATCGACCACTCGAGCCCGGTCGCCGACACTGAAGGTTGTATGGGACAGGAAACGCCACTCATCGTCGCCAAGAATGGGCACTGCAAACCTCAACTTGCCCCGGCTGGGGTCAAGCTCAACTTCATAGACCTGACCGATTTGCCCCTTGAGTGCTTCGCTGGCCATGCCTGAACGGGTGCGATCCTTCCACCGAGGCCTTAAAAGAATATTCCACAGCGCGAGAAGCCCCAATGATGTCGCGCCCCATATCAGCAGTTGAATTTCAAGTGAGGGCTGCGTAAACAGCAGGAGCACAGCCATGAAAAAAGCGGCTATACCAAACCAGAAGAAAATGAAGCTTGCTATGAACACTTCGGCGATGACGAGAATCATGCCAAGGAGCAGCCAGTGCCAGTAAACGAGTTCGAAAGCTGACATGCTGAAAGAATTCCTGTCAGGCGGGTGCGGAGGAGGCCTCGATATCGAGTTCCGACACGGTCCGATTGCGGCCTCTGTTCTTGGCAGCGTATAGCGCAGTGTCCGCCCGGGCAATAGTCTGCTCAAAGTTTTCCTTGCAGTCATACTGGGCCACGCCGATCGAGATCGTCACCACAAGGCCCGCTTCGATCGAGTCAAACCGCAGACCTTCCACAACTTCGCGCAGGCGCTCGGATTTCAGCACAGCGCCCTCCAGCGAAGTCTGAGGCAAGACAAGCAGAAATTCCTCGCCTCCAAAGCGCCCGACACAGTCAATCTTGCGCAGACACGCCTTCATCGTCTGCGCCAGCTCCCGGAGAACCTCATCACCGGCATGGTGGCCGTAGCTGTCGTTGATTCGCTTGAAAAAATCGACATCGACCAGACAGACACTGAAACCCGGCCCGCCACGACTGCAACGGCTGAACTCCAGCTCAATCTTTTCAAGCAGCGCCCGTCTGTTCGCCAGCCCGGTCAGTTCATCGGTACTTGCCATTTCCTTGATGGTTTCGAGCGCCTCCTCAAGCTGAACATTGTTCTTGCGCAATCTGCTTCGCAGCTCACTGATGTAACCGCCAATCACTATCAACTGGCCAATGACGACGAGTAAGGCCGTCAGCTGGACCATTTCTATGCGCAAATCGACGTAAGCGGGTCGAAGCGACCACAGGCCAACTATCAACAGCATGCAAAACAGGAAGTTCAGCAGACCTATACGCACGAACTGCTTGCGCCGCAGGCCCAGTATTCCATACACGAGTGGGATGAATATGATGAGCAGAATGCTACTTCTGGCCTGAGGGTTGTCCAGGTAGAAGAGAGCGTACAGCGGCGGGATGAGCGAAATTGCCATCTGCTCTGCGGTCAGATCCTTGTCTTTGAAGCGCAAATTGAGGTCGAGTCGAAAGACTAGCCAGAATCCCACGCTGACGAATATCGTCATCAACAGCAGATGAAAGAGATACTTTCCAGGAAATACGCCCACGGCCCATGCGACGGCAAAGGTCAGCCAGGTCAGCATGTACGACACTGACGTCGATAACGCCAGTTTTTCTCGGCGCCGTTGTGTTTTTCGTAGGTTATCTGACGTCAATGACGTGTCCCATCTGACTCTGCAAGACTCTGCAACACCGTCTAATAATTATACACAAGCGCGTCAACAATATTTACACTTCATCTTTATCACGCTGTTTTATATGGACTTTATATACATGGTCCGAAAAATGCTTTAAGCCAGCCAGGACCCGTATGTTGTCTGGGTCCATGAAGAGAACCAGCGTCTAAATCTTGGTTCTGCTGTCTCAAATATAGGATAGGAAGAGGAAGTTTCAATGAAAGGTCTTGTCGCCGCTTCAGGTATCGCCGCCGTTATTTCATGTGCAAGTGTCCAGGCCAGCACAATCAATTTTAATCTGCTTGAGGGCACCAGCTACGGCAGCTACTACAGTAGCCTTACCTACGAATCTTCCGGCCTTGGCCTGACCGTCAGAGCCCTATCGGATACCGGCGGACTCTTCGATGACAAGCTCCGTAGCGCCGTCATTGGTGCCTGGAACGGTCTTGGCGTCTGCAACAGAGATGAAATCGTAAGCTCAAGGTGCAGCAGTGCGAGCCACAGCATCGACAACTCAGCGGATTCATTCCTCGGATGGGCTGACTACGACATGCTTCTGCTTTCGTTCAGCAGCGACGTCAGTCTCAGCGGTATCTCACTGGGTTGGATCGGCAAGGATTCCGACATGAGTGTACTTGGCTTTGGCGGCGGGTCATTCGCCGGCTTCGGTCCCAACGACACATATAGCGGACTCGGCGCCAGTGGCTGGTCGCTGGTCGGTCAATATGCAAACGTCTCTAACACTGCTGTGAACGCTCATAATTTCGTCTCGTCAACCTGGCTCATAGGCGCTTACAACCCGGCATTCGGCAACGCCGGCTTCAGCACTGGCAACGATCAGTTTAAAATTGATGGCCTCAGGGTGTCTCTGCCGCAATCTGGTGAAGAGCCGAACCCGGTACCGGTGTCAGGCACACTGGCCCTGTTCAGTCTGGCAATGGCCGGTCTTGGCATGCGACGGCTCGCAAGCTCGCGCAGTTAAAGCACTGCGGGTACTCAGGAGACAATCACTGAGCTCATGATCATCTAAAAGCGTCGCAAGACGCTTTTTTTTGCCTGCTCACTTGCTACCCAGCATGGCGCCAACTATTGTCTTGCCAACTTTCACCTGGCGGCGCTGCGACAAGTACCTATCCAGAACAGATGAGCTGCATGTTGGCAGGGTCGTTGCTTGTTAAGTGAACAAGACGAAGGACCGGCCGCAAAGAGCCAGAAAATTGACTTCCGCGCAGAGACAGAAAATGGATCTACAGACAATAAGCCGAGGATCTTTGGACATGAATCAGGAAAAGAACTGCCAGCACAATAAGTTACAGAAGCTGTATGAGGCAAAGCTTGCGCAGATCGAACGCCGGGGCAGTAAAGGATCTACCTTGCGAGAGCTGGTCTTGATGGCAGAGGCGGATGCTATTAGCCAGGTCATGTCCGGCGGAACGCCTAATGCGTCAGATCTCTGAACACCACTAAAACTACAATCCAGTTATATATATTACATTGTCGACAGAATTGCTTTTGTCTCAGAGCAATGCGATCTAAAGGAATTTGGCGATTCGAAGTCCGCCAAGCAATCTTTCGAAAATTCTGTTTTCTCCCCCTTCAGAAACTGCTTTCAAATTCAGTGACCTGGGTGTTCAATGACCAGCTGCAGCACCAGCGTTCCCTCGATTAGCCACCCTTGATCATGAAGGACTTGCGTCAAACGCGCCATTTTGATTAAGTAGTTCCCGAGGTCACGAAATCAAACACTTGCTTCTGCAACCTCATGAACTCGACAGGTATGTTCAAAATACTGAAAGGTGAACGAGCACGTGTGTGCCTACTCCCCTGCCGAGTCGCTGTCCGCCTGGTCCTGTTTCGCCAAAAGCGACCAGAGCCCACACCTCCAGCACGCTCTTTGTCATAGATAGCGCTCGCGAGATCCGCGCGCGTTGCATATGTCGTTGAATACTGTCAGCTTCGAATACACATTGGTTCATTTCGAGTCGACAGAGTGCTGTAACGGTACTGGCAGCCTGGCGTGAATCGCCATCAGACTGAGCGCGACCGAATGGAAATGGGCCAAGATATCGAAATGAACTATATTGATTTAAAGCTTGTGGTTAATTTGGCGATCAATGCCACTTTGGTCATTCAACGTCTAGCCGCCGATAACTGAGCGACCCACGTGTCCATACTTCTACAGCGTCAGCTACAATGACAACTTCAGGACCCGCACGGCAGCGCCTGGCCTGGAAACTCACGAAGACCATACTTGTTCTATCCGTCGCACTTGGAATGCTTCTGAGCGTCGTGCAGATTGCGCTCGACTATCGTCAGCATAGTGAGGCACTCGATCAGCTGTTCGCGCGTATAGCCAACACCGCCGTCCCTCCAGCCAGACGAGCACTGCAGACGCTGGATCCGCAACTTGCGGAGGAAGTGGTCGAAGGACTCGTACTTCATGATGCCGTGACAGCCGCTTATGTGACTGATGAATTCGGCGAAACCCTGGCAGCCATTGAGAAGCCTACCAAATCTTCAGCGACCAGTTTGCTGACCGGACTGCTGAACGAGCCACAGCGGCAGATTTCAGCGCCGCTCTCAGCGGCAAATCTTGATGATGCCAGTGTCACTGGTGAACTAAGGCTGGAGTTCGACATGAACCAGGCTTTCCTGCCCTTCTTCGCCCGGGCTGGACGGATGCTGGGGCTGGGGCTGATCAAGGGCCTCGTGCTTGGCCTGATACTGGTTTATGCGCTCAGGCGACTGCTGACGTCCCCTCTGCACAAGATGACGCGAACCATCCGGACAGTGGATCCCGACAACATCAGCCGCGCGCCTGTGACCGTTGATCCGCGTCATGCCAATGACGAATTGGGCGAACTTGCTGACACCTTCAATGCATTTGCGATTCGCACCCGTGAACTGCTTGAGTCACACGCCATTGCAGAGCGCAACGTCAAGGAGAGTTCATCGCAGCTCAAGCTGATCATGGATACCGTGCCACACATGATTTTTGCACGAGCTGCCGACGACACAATCCTCCAGTGCAACAGGGCCTTCACCGAATTCTATGGCAATAACATGGAAGCCCTTATAGGCAAGCGTCACAGCGAGCTGCAGGCGCCGATTAGCGAAACCGAAGCCGAGCAGCTGAAGGCTCGGTACGATCACTACCGCCAGAAACTGAAGGATGCCAGGAGCGAGAACAAGCGGCTGCCTCGGCAGTATGAAAAGATGCTGCTCTCCAACGCCATAGGCGATCGCCGCTGGATCGAGTCGATGCAGTTGCCGATGGAATCGCTTGGCCGCGACTGTACGCTCGTCATCGCACACGACGTGACTGACCGCATCGAGGCTCAGGACAAGATCGATCAGCTTGCATTCGAAGACCTGCTTACCGGCATGCCGAACCGACGCCTCACGCTCGACCGGCTTGGCTTCGACATTACCCGGAGCCGGAACAACGCCGCTTACGGCGCTTTCATGATTCTCGACCTTGATAGCTTCAAGACGATCAATGATTCATTCGGCCACTCAGCCGGCGATGAGCTCCTGGTACAGGTGTCGCGACATCTGCGACAGATCCTTCATGAGGAAGTCACGATTGGCCGGATTGGTGGAGATGAGTTCGGTATCCTCGCACCGGATCTCGGCAAGCAACCCTCGGATGCGGCCACGGGCGCCGAGTTCATAGCACAGACTATATTGCGTGAGCTCAAGCGTGCATTTTCGCTGCAGGCTGGCGAGTTCCACATCAACAGTAGCATCGGTATCGCGCTCTACCCTGATGCTGATAGCACTGCCGAGTCCGTGCTTCGATCAGCAGACACCGCACTGTTCCAGGCCAAGCAGCAGGGCGGTTCGGTCTACCGCATGTTCACAGAGTCGATGAAACTGGCCGTACGCCAGCAACTCGACCTTGAACTTGACCTGCGTCGGGCTCTGAAAGACAGCGAGTTCTGCCTGCACTTCCAGCCCCTGGTCCGGGTCACAGACAACGTCATCATTGGTGCTGAATGTCTGCTGCGCTGGAACCATCCGAATAAGGGTATGGTCTACCCGGATGTTTTCATCACGGCGCTCGAGCAGAGTGGTTTTATGCTTGAAGCTGGTGATGCCGTTATCGATCTCGCCTTTGGGCAACTGCAGCAATGGCAGCGTGAGGGCGTCTGGCCCCAGACGGCAAGACTGTCAGTCAACATCAGTCCATCACAGTTTTTCGATGCCAGCTTCGTTGAGAAAATCATTCAGCGACTTCGTGTCTATGACGTACAGCCAACCAGCATAGAGCTCGAGATCACGGAATCGACCGTCATGCAGGACATCCGTGGCACCATGCAAAAGATCGAGGCCCTGCGCAGCATGGGTGTGCGCTTCGCGCTGGACGATTTCGGGACTGGGTACTCCTCATTGAGCTATCTGAAGCTGCTGCCGGTCGACGTACTGAAAATCGACCGCAGCTTCGTCAAGGACGCCATCGACGCGACCAGTAATGATGCAGCGATTCTGCAGACCATCATCAGGCTGGCGCGCCATCTGAAGCTCGAAGTCGTCGCCGAAGGTGTGGAGACGCAGCCGCATCTCGATTTGCTCAGAGACAACGGCTGCGATAACTATCAGGGCTATCTATACAGCCGACCGGTTGGCGCCCAGGCTTTCCGGGAGCTCCTGCTCAGTCGCCGTGATGCGTTGACCTCGGTCTAGCTTGACCAGAAGGATTGGCAGGAAGATAAAGTCCCAGATCAGCGCAATGATGATCGTCATGGATACCATCAGACCCATCGATGAGTTCACCGCGAAACTGGACTGGCTCAGCACGAAAAATCCCGCGGCGAGTACGACGGTGGTGATGATCAGTGCCTTCCCGACGATATCGAACGCATAGCCGATGGCCTGTTCGGCCTTCAGGTGATGCTCTCGAACACCGCGCAGGTATTTGGTGATGAAGTGCACGGTATCATCGACGACGATTCCGAGCGTGATGGCAAAGATGACCGCCACGGCCAGATTCACCTCTCCGACGAAAATGCCCCAGATGCCAAAGGCGATGGCTGCCGGGAAGGCGTTGGGCAACAGGCTGATCAAGCCATACTTGACCGACTTCAAGGCCAGCATCAGGGTCAGTGTCACCAGCACCAGGGCCATGAGCGAGCCGATGAGCATGCTGTTGATATTCCGCTGCCCAATATGGGCGAACATGATGGAAATAGAGGCGCCAGGCGTCTTGAGCTCGGGTGCATTCTTGTCCAGCCAGCCCTGCGCCCGCTCCTCGATGTTGATCAGCTCCTGCGCCTTCTGATCCTTGATGCGCACTGTCATCTTCAGTGCCGACTTGTCGACGTTGATCTGATTGTTCAGATCCAGACCGTATGGCAGCGACATTTCGTAAAGCAGCAGATATTGCGAAGCCAGTTCCTTCGACTCCGGAAGTCGGTAATACGCCTCGTCGTCCGCATGCAGGTTCTTGTTCAGGCGCTTGATGACATCTGTGAACACGCTCACGTGCACGACTTCAGGCTGCGCCAGGTACCACTCAGCAAACGCGTCGACTTTGGCCTGAAAGGCTGGATCGCTGATGCCACTTTCACTGCCGCTATCGAGCGAATAACTGATGGTGTCAAAGCCAGTGAGGTTAGCCTGGGTGAAGTCGGCGGCCTGACGGAAGGGGACCTCTTCGTGAAAATAGGCAATCGTGTCGTCGTTGAGTTCGTTCTTGAACAGGAACACGATCAGGATACCGGCAACGGCTAGTGAGCCATAGAAATACAGGTTTTCAAAACGCAGCAGGTTAGGCACGAAGCGCGACAGTTTGAATCGCCCTTCCGTTCGTGCTGCCTTTCCGATCGGCAGTAGCACCATCAGTGCCGGAAACAGTGTGAGACTCAGGACACAGGCCGCCATGACACCGATGGCAGCAATATTACCAAGCTCGCGGAAAGGCGGTGAGTCGCTGAAGTTCATGCTCGCAAAGCCCACAGCCGTGGTCACACTGGTCAGTATGACTGGCTTGAGATTCACACGAAGACTTTCCTTCATGGCAGCCAGCTTGCGATCACCCTCAGCAAGCTGATGGAAATAGGTATTGAGAATATGCACGCAGTCGCAGACAGCGAGCGTGAGAATGATGATGGGACTGGCGACGTTAACCTGATTCAGTGAATACCCGATCCAGCCAGTTACACCTTGAGTGAAGACTACACTGCTGATGATGATGACCAGTGTCGCCAGCATGCCCATGAAGGATTTCAGCAACAGAACAAGAAAGCCCACGATGACCAGCAGCATGATGGGAATGAGCACCATCGAGTCGTAGGATGACATCTCTACGAAGGTCGCATTTACGATAGTCTGACCGATCATGTGGACCTTGAGGCCCTTGTGCGCTGCCTCGTATTTCCCGGCCAGTTCGCGCGCATAGCTCACGACTTCGGCCGTGGCTTCGTCTGCGTCCGCCTGTACGTCAGGCAGCTGCAAAGTGACCAGGACAGCTGTCGTATGAGCCTTGTCAGAGACCAGGTTGTGCACCAGCTGCGGCTCAGAAAGCGCGAGCGTCTGCTTTCGCGCCAGCTCGGCCTCGCGGTCCTCATCCGCCTCCAGTACATCGTCCGTGATGAAATCTTCAACAATCAGATCGTCGGCTTCACCGCGTGAATACTGGTAGTTGGTGAGCGAATCTACCCGCAACGAATAGGGAATCTGCCAGGCTTCGTCGGTGAAGCTTCTGAGCATCGACAAGGTGTCGGGCGTGAAAACCTTTCCATCCGCCAGCTCGAAAACGAACATCACACTGTCGTCTTTGGTGTAGGTTCGCTCGAGCAGATCCTGCGCCATCAACTGAGGATTTTCGGGGCTGAAGAAGATTTTGTAGCTGCTTTCGAACTGCAGCTTCGGCAGGCCGAGCGCCGCCAGAACAATGACCAGAACACTGGCAATCGCCAGCGCCCAGCGTTTTTCGGTCAGCACACGGGCGGTGCTGTTGAAGGACTGATCGTGATTCACTGGAGCCTGCTATTTCTTGTTATCGATGGGAGGAACGAGGCTGCGGGCGTCTTATTCGTCGCTCGCGCCGAGTAATCTGACGGCGAGCCGACAGCTTCTGAGCTTGAAAACCATGGTGTGCTGCGGCATCAGTGTACTTGCCGTGGGTTGTAACTGGGACAAGCTTGACTGCATCGCTGGCATATCGCGCTGAAGCTCGGACTCACCGCATTCTCGCGCCAGCACATCGAAGCCACTTGCACCATTGGCCACTGCAATCTCGCCGGCCCGCTGCAGGGCGTAGGCTTCAACCTGCTCGAACGACAGCCTGCGATCTGATTGAAAACCGACTTCGAACAGGTTCTCGCCGGTCTGCGAGGAAAAGTAGCCGACCGGATCTTCACCCTCCAGCGCCTGGTAAGGCGGTAGCTCATCGAGTTCTCCAAGCGCTGAACATGCACCCAGTATTCCAAGTGCCGCAACCAGGGCCGACGCTTTGAGAACCAGGAACCATTTTTGTGACAGGAGACGCGATATTCTATGCAAACCATACCTCTGGCGATGCCGGGTGCAGACCTGAAAGACGCTTGGCTGCGTTCAGGGTTGGCGGATTCTACAATGTCTGAATCGAATTTAATACGACGTGCTCGGCACCCTGTAAAGCCAGCTGGTATACTTTCGGCACAGCGGGCCCGGCGCCCTTCCTCTTCCTGAAACCACTACCGTAAACGGGATCGTTACATGCAAACTACCGATAAATTTCCTGGCAGACTCACCTTGATAGCCGTTATTTTCGCGCTGATCAACTGTGTGTTCCAGGGCTTCTCCGGCGCGAGCATACTGCTGCTGTTCGTGTTCACACTCAGCGTGTTCTGCTGCGCAAAACTGATGGTATCGATGCAGAAGCTGGCGGATGTAGCGCCGCTCGAGACAGCGAGCCTGCGCTTCTTTCTGACGGTGCTTGGGCTGATCTTCGTGGCCATAGCCACCTTCAGCTACAGCTATCTGTTTGGCGTCTATTTTGCGCTGATTGCGGCCTTGTACGTCATTTCGCCGCAGGATCGGGACTGGCTGTCCGGCCGTACGCGTATCGTGATGCACGACAACCGGGTTGAATACCGCGCGGTTTAAAGAAGAACCGCGCAGTCTGAAGAAGAGCAGTGTCCCTTTCGGGACACTGTTTGTTTATGGCGTCCAGAAAATGCTCAGCGGCCTGTTGAGCACATATCTAACAGGCATCAGCTCCGGCTGAGCCATCCCCTCGAGCGCCTCACGTAATGTGTCCAGCTTGGCGGCGCCGGCAATGTGCAGTATCAGCACATTGGCTGATCGTATCTTCGGCAAGGTCAGGGTAATCCTGGCATGTGGTGCGCCGGTGGGCTCTGCCATGCAACAGTAGCGAGTTGTATCCTCGCTACAGGCCATCGCCAATTGTGGCGAGCCTGGAAACAGCGAGGCTGTGTGACCATCGTTCCCCATACCCAGTACGCAGCAGTCGAGCGGCCAATGCAGTTCTGCGTAGCGGCTGTTAGTTTCCTCAGCAGCCGCTACAGCATCGGCTGCGTCAACAGCAACCTCGATCAGCTTCGCCTGTCGCGCGTGGTTCTTCAGCAAGTGGTGTCTTACCAGACGGGTGTTCGATGCGTCGTCAGACGTCGGCACGAAACGCTCGTCAACAAGCAGGATCTGGACCTTGTCCCACTGCAGGGGCATCTGATTGAGCGCCTCGAAAAACGGTATCGGTGTTGATCCACCAGACACCGCCAGGGTAGCTGAACCATTGGCTTGTATGGCCGCAGTCAGCACCTTGGCCACTTTGGCCGCAAGGGCTCCGACGAGCTGCTCCGCGTCTGGAAACTCACCAAAGTTGGCCGTTTCTGGCAGCTCAACAGTACCGTTCGAGCGTGTTTCAATAACTTGTGTCATAGTCATGCGTCCTCATACCAGGTCAGTCCATCCATAGCGATCATGGCGATCGAGGCCACGGGCCCCCAGCTGCCTGCACTGTACCGCTTCGGTTTCACGTTGGCCTGGGTAAGCGTCTCGACCAGACTATCTACCCAGCGCCAGGCGTTCGCCACTTCGTCACGCCGCACGAAAAGATATTGGTCGCCCTTGATGATTTCCCATAGGAGCCGCTCATACGCGCTTTGGGTACGCTGCGATTTGAAGACCTCGGAAAAAGTCAGCTCCAGCACGCCTTCATGCAGACGCATACCCTTGTCCAGCCCCTGGTCTTTCGTGAGCATTCGCAGGGAAATGCCTTCGTCAGGCTGCAGTCTGATGATGAGCTTGTTGCCAAGCATGTGCTTCTGGTCAGGGTCGAAAATATAATGCGGTGCAGGTTTGAAATGAATGACGATCTCTGAAGATTTCAGCGGCATGCGCTTGCCGGTGCGCATGTAGAACGGCACGCCCGCCCAGCGCCAGTTGTCGATCTCCACCTTCAGCGCAATGAAGGTTTCAGTATTACTGTGTGCAATGGCTCCGTCTTCTTCAAGATAGCCAGGCACACGCTCACCCTCTATGGTGCCGGCGGTATATTGCCCGGTCACGATGTGCGTGCCGATCTGGTTCGGGCTGATCGGCCGCAGGGCTTTGAGAACCTTCAGTTTCTCGTCGCGGATACAGTCGGCGCTGAGTTCGGCCGGTGGGTCCATGGCTATCAGGCAAAGTACCTGCAGAAGATGGTTCTGCACCATGTCCTTGAGCTGACCCGCTTTGTCAAAGTAGCTCCAGCGGCCTTCGATACCGACCTTTTCAGCCACGGTAATCTCGACGTGGCTGATCTGTTCATGGTTCCACTGGCTGGCAAATAGATTATTCGCAAAGCGCAGCGCGATCAGGTTCTGGACCGTCTCCTTGCCGAGATAATGGTCTATGCGGAAAATCTGTCGTTCATCAAAAAAGGTAGCGAGTTGTTCGTTGATTTCGCAGGAGCTTTCGAGATCGTGCCCGATAGGCTTTTCCACAACGATCCTGCTCTGATCGGTAATGCACCCGGCTGTGTCGAGCTGGCAGCAGATGTCGCCATAGACAGAGGGCGGCGTTGCCAGATAGTAGACCTGGGGCACGGGCTGATCGCCTTCACCGGATGCGGGCCGCGCCTTCAGCCACTCGACGATGGCGTCATATCCTTCAGGCGTCTGAAAATCGAGCGCGCTGTATTGCACCTTGCTGAAGAAGGCATCAAGCGCCTTCTGATCATTACGCTGCTCATCAGTGAGCGAGGTGGACATATTCTCCCAGCGCTTCAGCGTGTGAGTCTTATAGGCATCGGTAGTCATGGCCTTGCGGGCCATGACGAGGATTCTGGCACTACTGTGCAGGAGACCAAACTGGTCCAGCTGAAACAGGGCCGGAACGAGCTTTCGTTGGGCCAGGTCGCCTAGCCCGCCGAAGAGTACGATATCGCAGGGCAGCGCGGGAGAATTCTGCATGACTGAGTCCTTGCTGTGTCGGTTCCGGGTGCCGTCTTGGCCTCCGGGATGAAATTGCGTCACCAGCTCGATCTGGTATATCTTTCATCAAGTATGCAACATCGCTGAAGGCCTTGCCTACGCCCGAGCCAAGTTGTAGTTACGCCCCCGAAGCGCGCCCCCCTGGCGCTGCACAAGTACAGGTTACAGCCCGTCATGTCGTCAATCGGATCAGGATCGCGCGCCGCCCCCCGGGTACTTCTGGTCGAGGATCATCTGGCGCTTGCGCAGACTGTCTGTCTGTTCCTCGAAAACGCCGGATTCGTAATCGATTATTCGGCCGAAGGTGCAACCGGCCTGCATCTGGCCAGGACCAACCGCTACGACGTGATCATTCTCGATGTCATGTTGCCTGGCCTGAGTGGCCTTGATGTATGCGAGCGCCTGCGCAAGGACGTGGGCATAACAGTGCCGATCCTGATGCTGACTGCCCGGGACTCGCTGGAAGATAAGCTGAAGGGCTTCGAAGCAGGCGCTGACGACTACCTGGTCAAGCCATTCGACTTGCCGGAGCTGCAGGCAAGACTGCTGGCGATGACCAGACGCCAGTCCGGTGCGCTGGACCAAAAGCCGATCGAAATCGGCGAGCTACGCATCGATGTACGCGCTCAGAGTGTCTCGAGAGCGGGCGCAGCGCTGAAACTGACGCCGACAGGCTATCGAATCCTGCTGACGCTTGCGCGACAGACGCCTGGCTTCATCGCCAAGGAAAATCTTGAGCAGGAGATCTGGGGAGACGCGTTACCGGATAGCGATACCCTGCGAAGCCACCTCTATCAGCTTCGTCAGGTCGTTGATAAGCCATTCGATACACCCATGATCGAGACTCGACAGGGCTTTGGTATCCGGCTGATCCAGCCCGATAGTGATTAGCTGAAATGAATTGTCATGGTAGTGCCCTCTCCCTCGGCGCTTTCCGCATCGAGTCGGTAACCAAAGCGACTGCATAGGCCGGAAACGATCGATAGTCCCAGACCGTAGCCGGTAGCCAGCCCCTCAGCAGAACGTTCATCCCTCACCCGATAGAAAGGCTCGAAGGCTCTCTCCATTTGCGCCTGACTCATGCCTACACCGCTATCGGCTATAACGACTCGATCGCGGCCGATGGTCACTTCGATGCTGGCTGAGCCAGCCGGGGCACCAGCAGAGTAAGTGAGGGCGTTTTTAAGCAAGTTGCCGAAAATGATGCGCAAGGCGGTTTCTTCTGCCATCAGCGTCAGCTGAGCCTGCTCATGGACACGCACCTCGATGTGCTCTGCCTTGAGCGCCTTTTGTGTCTGCTGCAGGACAGATCGAATGACCGCACCGACATCCACCAGTGCCTGCTCGCCCTTGATACCGTCGGCCCGGATAACGTCCGACTCACGCGCCAGACGCAGCAGGGTCTCGATGATGCCCTCCATTTGCAGAACCGTATCCCGTATGCGCTGTATCAGCTCCGGATTGCGTTCGGGATTCGCGCCAGGCTGCTGCAACACATCGACGCAGGCCTTGATCACGCTCAGTGGTGTACGCAGCTCATGTGAGGCATCGCGAGTGAAATTTCGCTCCCGGGTAATAAAGCCTGCGATGCGTTCAGAATAGTGGGTCAGCGCCTGCACCAGGCTGTCGATGTCGGCATTTTCACCACGGCAGGCCTGAATGACTTCGCCCAGTGAGCCTGCATCGCCCCGGGTGGAGTCTTCGACAAGCCGCGCCAGATTGCTGACCGGCGAAATCACGCGCTGCGACTGCCGAAACGTAAACCAGGATGCGGTATAGATGAGAATGAGCACCAGAGTGAGGGGGGCTACACCGAAGAAAAAGGCGAGCTTGGAAATCTGGTCTTCTCTGAAAACGAGATAGAGCCGTTGATTGCCTTCATCGGTCACAAGCACCAGCGGCTCCCGGCCATGTAATTCAACCCGACCATAGCCCGGCTCCAGCTTCGCCAGTTCGTCAGGCACCTCGGCCTCGGCGGTCGGGTCTTCGACAGACGGTGCAAGATCGCCAAAGGCCGGCTCCGGCGCCAGCGTCTTCAGATACACACGCATATTCTGGGTATAGGGCAGCTGAAAGTCAGGATTTGCTTCACGCATTTCACGAAAGTGAGCAGCCTCACCTTCCAGTGCCTGCCGAACCAGCACCTGCTCAGCGACAATGTACGCGGTATACACACCAAGCATCGTTGCCGCACTGACGAGCGCAGCCTGCAGGGCAAACACCTTGATGAGCCGGCGCTGTATACCTTCATGCGCAGACTTTGCGGTAAGCCGAGCGGGGCTTCTCACTGCGGACATGACCCGGGCAAATCCCAAAGTGCCCATAGCGCTGCCTCAGCTTCGCTTGCAGAACAGATAATGACCGACCAGCCACTCATTGCCATCGTTATACCCAAAGAGTTCTGCGCAGGCCATGAAGAACATTCGCCAGCGCTGTATCCACACTGTAGCCTCTTTCGGTCCAAGTGTGTCCAGGAACGCCCTTTCGATGTCGACGCGATTCCGATCAAGGTTCTGAAGCCAGCGTTCGGCGGTGTAGGCATAGTTCATACCGTTCACCTGCCACTGCTCTTCGAGGACCAGATGATCGTTGAAGTGACTGAAGGTATCCAGAGCAGGCATCAGCCCGCCGGTGAAGAAATGACGACCCATCCAGTTGCTGCTGCCTTCAGCTTCAAATGGGTACATCAGCTCCTGATGACAGAAGATATGGGCGAAGAAAAGACCGTCGTCGGACAACCACTCACTGATTCGCTCAAACAGATTCTGGTAATTCCTGACGTGCTCGAGCATCTCGACTGAGACGACTCGATCGAATACACCTTTCTCCAAATCGAGTTCATTGACGTCGCAGGTGATGATCTCGATATTCCGAAGCCCCCTCAGACGCGCCTGCGCCATGATGTGGTCACGCTGAGACGAGGAGTTCGAGACGCCTGTGACGCGGGACTCAGGATAACGTGCGGCCATGAACAGACTCAGTGAGCCCCAGCCGCAACCGAGATCGAGTATGCGATGGCCGTTCTCGAGTCCAGCTCGGTCGCAATAGAGCGCCAGCATGGCTTGCTCAGCCTCGTCGAGGCTGTCGTCCGGCGTGTTGAACAGGCAGGCACTGTATTTCAGATGCCTGCCGAGGACATGTTCATAGAAGCTGGCCGGCACCTCGTAATGCTGTGTGTTCGCCGCCTCCGTCTCAATGGCTATCGGGCTTTCACGCAGGCTTTGCAGACGCTGCTGAAAATGATTCTGACTGTTTTCGAGCAGACGCCTCTCCGTCTTGAGCCGGTCGACGCACAAGCGACGTATGCCGAAGCGGATCATTGAATCGGGCAACCAGCCATCTTCTGCAAGTTTGATCACGTTCATGTCTTGGGACTCCAGGGGAAAAAAATCGATGTGTTGCGTTGATAACGCCGGTAGTCCTCACCGCGGCTGCGTACAGCCTGTTGCTCTGTGAAAGGAATACCGGTGACGTAGTACAGGAAGATGAAGACGATGAGCGGCGCGAACCACAGTAGATCGCCATAGACCGCATGCAGCCCCAGCAGTGGGTAGCCGAACCACTGTAGCCACTCGAAGAAATAGTTCGGGTGCCGGGAATAGCGCCATAGACCTTTGCGGCAGGTCTTGCCCTTGTTGCCTGACTCGCGCTTGAAGGCCGCGAGCTGCCTGTCGGCGAGCGATTCACCCAGCCAGGCAACCACGATCAGGGTCAGCCCCCCTACGATTGCCCAGACTGGAGGTAAGGCACCGTTGGCGATGACCACGGCCGGCAGTGTGAAGATACTGACCCAGCTGGCTTGCATGATGTAAAACAGCAGAAATATCAGTGGCGCCTTGCCGCCGGCCCACTGCCGCATATGCGCGTAGCGACCGTCTTCATCTTCATCATTCACGACCCGCGTCAGCAGGTGCCAGCCAAGCCGGCCGAACCAGAGCAGATAGATAGCGCCTGTAAGCAGCCTCAACGCGGGATCACCGCCACCAAGCACGGCTGCAAGCACACCACAGGCGGCCACGCCGAGCGCCCAGATCACATCGACCCAGCTGGCATTCCTCGTCTTCAGCTGAACCACCCAGCCAATCAGGAAGATGGGCAGCATGATCGCGGGGATCAACCACAGGGCCGAGTAATCTGGCAGCCCATTCATGAGGCAGGCTTCTCCCAGGTCAGATGCGCAACAGAAATGCTGCGCTCCTTGAAGCCACCTTCACAGTAGGCGAGGTAGAAGAACCACATGCGGATGAAGCGCTCATCGAAACCCTGACTACGTACGTCATCCAGTGCGTTGCCGAAACGAAAGGTCCAGGCTTGTATGGTAGCGGCATAGCTCAGGCCGAAATCCTCGAACCGCTGCAGACGCAGGCCCGCCGTGGCGGCGCTGTTTATGAGCACACTTGGACAGGGGATGAAACTACCGGGAAAGATGTAGCGCTTGATGAAGTCAACTGAATGGACTGCTGCCTCATAACGCCAGTCTTCAATGGTGATGGCCTGCAGCACGGCAGTACCACCCGGCTTGAGCAGCTTTTCAATGCAGGCGAAATAGCCATCGACGAACTGATGCCCGACGGCCTCCACCATCTCTATGGACACGAGTTTGTCGAAGCTGCCGGTGAGGTCGCGATAATCTTCACACAGCACGCTGACGCGATCCTCGAGGCCATGCTCGGCAACAAGGGCCTTCGCTGCTGTAAATTGCTCGTTGGAGATGGTTGTCGTGGTCACACGGCAGCCGAAGTGTTCAGCGGCATAAACGGCCATGCCGCCCCAGCCTGTGCCAATTTCAAGCAGATGGTCGCTCGACTGGAGATCCAGCGCTCGGCAAATCCTGTCGAGCTTGTCGGCGCTGGCTTCAGACAGGTGCGCGCTGGCCGCTGCATCGCTCAGCTCCGGCTGCGCGAAATGGGCCGATGAATACATCATGCGTTCATCGAGAAAAAGCCTGAAGAAGTCGTTGCCAAGATCGTAGTGGGCGCTGATGTTCTTGCGTGAGCCGGACAGCGTGTTTTTGCGCATGGCGTGCCAGACTTCGGCAGATTTACGGCTGACCCTGGAGAATAGTGAATCCATGCTGTCCATGGCAGTACGGTTGCGTAGCATCAGGCGCATAAGACCTGGCAGGTCGTCCGTGGACCAATAGCCGTTCATGAAGGCTTCGGCAGCGCCGTTGACACCACCGAGCATGATCAGACCGAAGCAGCGATTGTCGAGAATGCTGAGCGTGATCGACTCGACCGATGTCGCCTCACCTACCACCGTCAACTGCTCCTGGCCGTCCGCAAGCCGTTCGATGATACGAAGCTCACCAAAGCTGATCCGTTGGAGCAATTTGAAGAAGAAATAGCGCGCAAGCCCAGAAGGGACAGTCGCCTGGTTCGTTACGATGGTATCAATCATGAGGTACTCCCTGATGTACAGCCTGTATGCCTTCACTCTCAACTACAGCCTTGCGGGTGTGCGGATTGGAGAAGAAGGGCACTCGTTTCAGATACAGGCGCAAGGCCTGCCAGTAGATCGCGAGCACTACGCCGGCGGTCTGCATTGGATAAACCAGTGGTTGGCGGAAGGCGCGGGCAGCGGTAAGCGGCTGAAGTGCGAGCTGCATGGACGCGTCGAATACACGTCTGCTTTTCGCGGCTTCTTCCACCGTCTCGGCGTCGTCTTCCCACAAATTCATATGGACTGCGAATACTGACTCACTCACGGCAAAGCGCCATTCATAGCGCTGGTTCATCGGCATGAACGGCGATACATGAAAAGCCTTGCTGAAACCGAAGCGCATGCGCATTGGATGCTGCCCATCCACCCTGTGCAGGTAAGCGTGGCGTTCGTTCCATGGCGTGTTGGTGATCTCGGAAACAATTGCGATGATCTGGTCAGCCGCGTCGTAGCACACGAAGAATACTACCGGGTTGAAGCAGTAACCCCACTGGCGGAGCTGCCCGCAGAGCACAACACGAGCGATGTCTAGGTCGCTACCGTTGGGGTGTGAGGCCACCCAGCTGAGTACACGCTGCTTGAGTGGCGCTGCTTTGTCTGCTGTTTGGGTGTTTTCATTTTCTGGCCAGAAATAATCGGACTGCCTGAACTGCACCAGGGCCAGGCGCTGCCACAGACTACGGCCGTCCGCTGCCCAGAACGGGAGCCGGTTGAGCTGCGCCGTTGCGTCAAGATCAAGCCAGCACCAACTCAGACGATAGCTGAAGCGATGCTCACGCGGCTCGAAGCGGCGATGCATCATTCGCCCGCTAGCCATCATGGCAGAAGGACTATCCACGCGGTCAGGCTGCATTGGCGCCGAGGTCCACTTTACGGGCCTCAGGGCGACTGGACTGCTGATGACCGAGCCCGTCAATGACGTCGAGCGCGCTGCGTACGCCATCTTCGTGGAAACCCCAGCCCCAGTAGGCGCCAGCGTACCAGATGCCATCTGTGCCGTTGATCTCGCTTCGTCGCCCTTGAGCGGCAATCGCGCCGGCATCATAGACCGGGTGACTGTAATGTCGCTCGGCAAGGACTTTTGCAGGGTCTATGCAGTCTGCCATGTTGAGACTGACTATGAACTGGGTTTCACTGCGTATGTTCTGCAGGAGGTTCATCCAATAGCTCACCCGGCAGTCTCTCTCGCTGCCCCTGTCGATGCGGACGTTCCAGCTCGACCACGCATTGCGTCTGGCAGGCAATACCGAGACATCGGTATGCACCAGGGCCTGGTTGGGCTGGTAGCGAATTGCGCCGAGCACCTCACGCTCCGCCAGACTCGGCGACGACAGACAGGCGAGCGCCTGATCACTGTGGCAGGCGAAAATAACCTGGTCGAAATCTTCCACTGTGCCGTGGGCCGTACGCACACTGGCCCCACCGGACTCGCGGCGTGAAACATCTACCACCTGCCTATTGCAATGGAAGGTGGCATTACACTGGGCGCTAAGTGCCTTCACATAACTCGCAGAGCCGCCCTTCACCACGCGCCACTCGGGCCGGATGTTGAGATTGAGCATCTGATGATTATTCATGAATGCGACGAAATAACCGGCGGGAAAATCCAGGATCGACTGCGTGCTGGCCGACCAGAGCGCACTGGCCATTGGTAGGATATGGTTCTCGATGAAGATCTGGCTGTAGCGTTCGCGCGAAAGATATTCACCAAGCGACAGTTCGGTTTCATTAGCGTCGTTCAGCAGCGTAGGCGCTTCACGATAGAACCGAACGATGTCCCTCAGCATCCGATAAAAATCCGGCCTCAGCAGATTACGCTTCTGGGCAAAGAGCCTGGCCAGACCAGCGGCGCCATATTCAAGTCCGCTTTCTTCATTGACCACACTGAAACTCATATCGCTGCGCTGACTTTCGACACCAAGCGCACTCAATAGCTCGGTGAAGCCGGTATAGTTGTACTCGTTGAATACAATGAAACCTGAATCGACAGCGATGGATTTTCCATCCACAGTCAACTCATGGGTGTCGGTATGGCCACCGAGGTAACTGCCGGCTTCGTAAACGGTCACGTCATTCTGCTCGGCCAGATAAAAGGCGCAGGTCAGTCCTGAGACGCCAGCTCCGATAATGGCAATTTTCTGACCAGACACCGACTGACGCGCCAGAGGCTTGATGTAACTGGATCTCATCGTTGTTGTGCTCCGCGAACCGGTTGATGGGCAAACTTCTTGCGGTCAGGGACAGGCTTGAGATTCCAGACCAATCCTGTCCACGACAGCATCTTGAGAATCAGATAGCTGATATCCAGCTCCCACCAAAAGAATCCCTGGCGTGCGCTACCCGCATAATGGTGATGATTGTTATGCCAGCCTTCGCCAAGCGTGATTAGCGCCAGCAGGAAGTTATTTCGGGAATCATCCCTGGTGTCATATCGCCGTCGTCCCCACCAATGCGCCAGTGAATTGATACTCAGCGTGGCGTGAATCAGCACGACAGTGGAAATGAAGTACGCCCATACAAGCAGCTGCCAACCGTTCGTGCCCAGCTCAGGCGCGAGCCAGGCCAGCGCTTCGCCGAGCAACCACAGGCTGGTGCCGAAGATGGCAGCAACGGCCATATCGAAACGGTCGAGCCACCTCAGTTCCGGAAAGCTCGCAAAATCCTTGATCAATTCCTGTCGTGTCGCGAAATGGGCCCCACTGAGAAACCAGCCGCAGTGGCTGTACCAGAACCCTTTGAGCGGCGAGTGCACATCATTTTCGGTGTCGGCCGTGCGATGGTGGGCTCGATGATGTGCAGCCCACCAGAGCGGGCCCCGCTGGGTCGCTGCGGTGCCCAGGAAGGCAAACACGAACTGGACCGTCCGAGACGTGCTGAATGACTTGTGTGAGAAGTAGCGATGAAAGAAGGCAGTGATCGCGAACATGCGAATCAGGTAGCTGCCCACGGCGATAGCCACGGCCACCGGCGACCATCCCACGAGTAACACCCCGAGACAGGCCAGATGCAGAAAGAGGAATGGGATTATGCGATGCCAGTCGACGGAGTGATCGCTCTGATCGACTGACAGCAGCTTATGCTCGTTGTCGAAGTAGTTGCAGACCGATGTAATGACTCTATTCATGGCAGGTCGCTTTCTCGAAGGCGTTTGAAACTATTTCTATATTCTGTTTCATCGTCCAAAGAGTCTATCCGAGTCGCCGTGAACGCGATGTGAAAACCCGGCAGGCCGGTTTTCACGCTGCGTTCACGGCGGCTGCGCTAGTCTCGTTCCAAATCCACTGGAACCACTGCGATGCTGTATTGCCCTTCACTCCTCAGATTCGGAGCCATCGTCATGCTATCGACGCTCATATCAGCATGCACCACAAAGGTGCAGGAAAAACCTTACGCGCACTATATTGAGGCAAGCAGCGGCAGCCAGTCCGCCTTCACCCCGGTTGACGAGCTGCCACGGTTGGCGCCCTTCGTGAAGATGATGCGTGAGTTCTCTGCGGGCAAAATGTCTGGAAATATCACAGCCGCCTACGCTGAAACCTTTTATTTCAACGACACCTTTCACACGCTGGAGCAGCGACGGGCACTGATTGACTACTTCACGGAACTGGCAGGCAAGGGCAAGACCGAGGTCACCTTCCTTGACGCTAACAATGCCGGCGACGATTTCTATGTGCGCTGGAAGATGCGTATGCAGTTCAAGGCGCTATGGCGAGAAATAGATGTCACCTCGGTGGGGCTGACCCATCTGCGTCTCGACGATAATGGGAAAATCGTTCTGCATCAGGATTTCTGGGACGGCGCAGAAGGCTTCTACGCTCATCTGCCGGTCATCGGCGGACAGATCAAACGCATTCGATCGCAGCTGGGGCAGGTAGATTAAGTGTCTCGGCGAGCCGGGGTGAGAATGCGCGGCGCTTTCAGTCGAGGGCTGATGTTGTCGATTCTGCTCGTTACAACCCAGGCGCAGGCAAGCGATCGCTTCGAGCAGTCGGTCGAGATCGATGGATCCCGGCTGGAGCGTTGCGGTACGGGCGAGCTCGTTGCTTATCACATCTTTACCGTGGGTCACGCCGCACTTTACCGACCGAAGTGTGATATCAGCTGGGCTATGCCGGCCAATGAATCAGCCACCATTCTATTTCGCTATGCGCGTGACATACCCGCACACGCCTTTCCAGAAGCCGCCGAAAAGATGTTGGCAAGAAATATTGATGACCCTCAACTGAGGGCACAGATGCCTTCTCGTCTCAAGGCGTTTCACTCTGCCTATCGCGCAGTCGAGGATGGTGATCTCTATCAAATAAGCTATCAACGCGAGGCTGGTCTCTCATTGTTTCTAAACCAGAAACCGCTAGCCGTTCTTGCGGACGGCCCTCTGGCGCGACTGTATTTTTCGATCTGGCTTGGTGATGCCCCCTTTGACGAGGTGTTGAAAGATGACCTGCTTGGTCGATAACGATCGCTATACATTTTACAGCACCGATCTGGCGAACCCTGACTATACTGATGACTGGTTTTACCAGCTTCAGTCGTCAGCCTTGGCGCCAATCAGGATCTGCATGTCGCATAAACTTCAGCTTCGTCTGGGCATATCGCTCGTAGCGCTGATTCTGCTGCCATTTGTGCTGGCAGGGTATGTTCTGGTGAACTACGCGCCCCCAGGCCTGCTTCAAACGCTGGGCGAGCCGTGGGTCTGGATTAGTATTGTGGTGCTGGTCCTTACCAGTGCCGGTTTGCTCTTCGGCCTGATGTTTCATCAGGTTTTCCGGCCCGTCCTGGCCGTTCAGGCCTGGATCAACGCCATCGCGAGCGATGAGGGTATCCGCGTCGAACCCCGGCATCGCCGCACGATTGCGCACCTGCTCAAGCGCGGCGACGAAGTGGGCAGTCTCGCCACAGCGACACAGAATCTTGAGCGGCAGCTCGTCGAAACCAAGCGCAAACTGGCTAACATCGCTTACTACGACAGTCTCACTGGTCTTGCCAACCGCCATACCTTTACGCTGTTCCTGCGAAAATGCCTGGAAAGTGCGCGTCGTCATCACCACTCGGCCGCCCTGCTCTACATCGACATCGACGGGTTCAAGGACGTGAACGATACATTGGGGCACGGTGCAGGCGACCAGATTCTCAAGCAGATTGCCGAACGCCTGAATACGGTGCTTCGGGCTGAGGATTATATTGCCGACATGTCGGTTCACCATGATCCACTGTTGGTTGATGATCGAGCCAGGAATGGGTACGACGCCGGCCCGAGAATCTCACGCATTGGTGGTGATGAGTTTGCCGTGGTCATCAAGCAGCTCGATGAGGTCCACCACGCGGTGTTGATCTGCGAGCGGCTTCTGATGGCCATGAAGGAACGCTTCACCGTGGAAGGTCAGCAGTTCACCCTTGGCGCATCCATCGGCGTGTCGATGTATCCCGGAGATGGCGATACTGACGAAGATCTTCTCAAGTGTGCCGATATAGCGATGTATCACAGCAAGAATAGCGGCAGGAACACCTTTAATTTCTATAACGAAAACATGGAAGTCGTGGCGCTCGAGATGCATCAGCTTATTGCTGACCTGCAAAATGCAGTCGAGAACGAGGAATTCTATCTTCAGTACCAGCCACAATTCTCCACCCTCACCGGTCAACTAGTCAGTCTAGAAGCGCTCGTGCGCTGGCAGCACCCAACGAAGGGCTTCATTCCGCCGAACGACTTCATTTCGCTGGCAGAGAGCTCGGGCATCATAGTCAAGCTTGGCCGCTGGATCCTCATGGAGGCATGCCGCATGCTGGCGCGCCTGCACAAGGAGATAGGTCCAGAAATACGAATTGCGGTAAACGTCTCTCCAGTTCAGTTTGCGGCCGATCACGGCTTCCTCGAAGCGGTCCGCGACGCGCTGCTCGAAACAGGTCTCGACGGTGCCTGTCTCGATCTGGAAATTACCGAATCAGCCATCATGCAGAGTGGTCAGGTAGCCCTCGAGACACTGCAGTCGATGAAGGCGCTGAATGTTAACGTGTCGATGGATGACTTCGGCACCGGGTATTCCTCGCTGGCAGCCCTGCGCGACATGCCCATAGATCAGCTCAAAATCGACAAGGCCTTTATCGATCACATACTGGGTGGCGGCCGTGAGCACAGCATCATTAAGGCCATGCTGGCATTGGCCAAGGAACTCGATATCGAGGTCGTTGCCGAAGGTGTCGAGACCAATGCCCAGCTGAAATTCCTCAAACTACTGCGCTGCGATCTGGTACAGGGTTACTTGATGAGCAAGCCGCTTTCAGAAGACAATCTTTTCGAATTCATCCGCCAGCACGCCGAAAGTCCGGTATTCTAGTTACTTTTGCCTGTGCGGCAGTCTATTGAATCGAAAGGAACCCTTGCATGCTGTTAGCAATATTTGCGCTGATCGCCGGCCTCATAGTTCTCGTCTGGAGCGCTGACCGTTTCATCGATGGGGCCGTGGCCACCGCGGCCTACGCTGGAATGCCGCCTCTCCTGATCGGCATGGTCGTCATCGGCTTCGGAACATCCGCCCCTGAAATGCTCGTTTCTGCCATCGCTGCGCTTCAGGGGAATCCCGCACTCGCGCTCGGTAATGCGCTTGGCTCGAACATTGCTAATATCGGTCTGATACTCGGTATAACTGCGCTTTTGAGCCCTATTTTGGTGCAGCGTTCGGTGCTGCTCAAGGAATTGCCACTCCTGCTCGGTATAACGGCCGTATTTACGGCATTGCTCATCGATGGCGATGTTTCACGGCTGGACGCGTGGATTATGGTGGCGGTTTTCGCCGCAACGATGGCGTACTCGATCGTCTCGGCGATGAAGAAAGCCCGGCAGGATCGTAAGGATCAGGAAGACAGTGTAATTCATACGTCCGCAGTCGCCGATGACGGCGTAGTTATTGTTGACGGCAAGGCTATCGAGCTGTCACGCCGTGCGGCGCTCTGGTGGCTGGTGCTCGGACTTGTTCTACTGACGGCGAGCTCGCGGGTAGTCGTCTACGGCGCTGTGTCATTAGCCACCTCGTTTGGCGTCAGCGATGTGATCGTTGGACTCACGGTGGTTGCGGTGGGGACCTCCTTGCCGGAACTTGCTGCCGCGATTGCAGCAGTGAAGAAGAACGAACATGATCTGGCCCTGGGGAACGTTGTCGGTTCGAATATGTTCAATACGCTGCTGGTGGTGGGCATTGCCGGCCTGATCCAGCCGATGGAGCTGGCGAGTGAAGTCATCGTCCGCGATCTTCCGGTGATGATTGGCTTTACGGTTCTGCTCTTTCTCATGAGCATTTCGCTGAAACCGGCCAGTCATGGCACTGCCGGTAGAATAGGACGAGTCAAAGGTGGAGCCCTTACGAGCTTCTGGGTTTTGTATACATGCTATCTCGTGTACATCGCTTTTCTGCAGCCTCTCGGCCGCTGACAGGGATGTAACACCCGCCCCAGGGAAGGCATGGCAAGGGAAGACCGGGGCAACACATTTTCAGTCTGCATCAGGAGGGCCCGATGGGCATCACCGTATTCAAAGACAAGGCTGACAGCAGCCGCAGTTATCTCAGAATTACCCGCGCGGTAGATGGTGAAGAGCAGCAGCATTATGTAAGGGTCAACGGCAGCACCAAGAAAGCCATGCGTGAAGCCATGGCCGAAGCGGAAGCTCTCGATGCCGAACTCGCTCGCTGGCAGGCAGACCGAAAGGCAGAAAAGGCGGCGACAGGCGAAAGCTTCATTCACGAGCGGGGGCATGTACTGGGCCTTCAGCTTCAGAAGCGTGAGCGCGAAGGTCGCAAGGATGCCATTGAATTCAAGCTTCGGGTCAAGCCTGAAGGCAGCCCCCCGGTCTACAGCTCTGTCTCCGTGGACAAGTACGGATTCGAGGAAGCTTTCAAGCGCTCCGTAGAGCGGCTGTGTGAAGTGAGAGGCATCGATTCGAATAGCCCAGTCGCGAAAAAGCTCAAGGCCAGTCTGCCAATCTATCGCGAGCGTTATGAAGCCTTTGAAGCCGAAGCCTCCCAGGAAAACGTGGCAGAATCCGGCAGCGGTAGGCAGAATGGCATCCTTGGACAGCTGCGGGGCTGGGTCAAGCGCAGAGCAACCTGAGCAGACCATCGAGAGCACCCGGCAGCGTAAGATACTGACCCAGATGATCAGGAACGACTGCCAATGGATATCGTAAGAACACCAGAAGACCGTTTCAAACGGCTGCCGAATTACCCCTTCAAACCTAACTATCTTGAAGTCGGCAGTGGTCTTCGAATGCATTACGTAGACGAGGGGGCTACGGCCAGTGCCTACACGGTACTGATGCTGCATGGTGAGCCAACCTGGTCCTACCTGTACCGCTTCATGATTCCTATCTGCGAAGCAGCAGGTCACCGTGTGATAGCGCCTGACCTTATCGGTTTCGGCAAGTCGGACAAACCCGCAGATATCAACGACTACAGCTATGGTGGCCACTTTGAATGGCTACGGACCTTCGTACAGGAGCTCGACCTCAGGAACATCGTACTGGTCTGCCAGGACTGGGGCTCGCTCCTTGGGCTTCGCTTGGCCGTCGCGCTCGACGAGCGCTTCGCAGGCATTGTGCTATCGAACGGCTTTCTGCCCACTGGCCAACAGAACATTCCCCTGGCTTTCAAAGCCTGGCGCACCTTTGCCAGGTTCAGCCCATGGTTTCCGATTTCACGAATCGTCGAGGCCGGCACATTCAAGAAGTTGAGTTCGGGTGAGCGGTTAGCGTACGACGCCCCATTTCCTAGCGGACGCTACAAGGCGGGCACCCGCGCATTTCCGAGACTGGTGCCCACAGAAGCCCATTTGCCGGATGCCCAGGAAAACGCACGCGTCTGGACCGAGCTGGAGAACTGGCGGAAACCATTTATCACCGCGTTTACGAATGGCGATCCAATCATGCGCGGAGGCGATCGCTATTTTCAGGAGCGCATTCCTGGCTGCCAGAACATGCCTCATCGCACCCTGACCGGAGGCCATTTCGTTCAGGAAGACTCTCCTTTCGAATTGGCTCAGACCGCCAACGAACTCATCAAGCTCTTGTAAGTTAGCGCTGCCGGAAAGGAATCTGGCAGTAGTCGATACCTTCAACCGGCAGGCAGTTGCGCTGGCTGAGGTAGAGGCTGAGGCTGTTCAGCGACAGTTCATGATTCGGCGTGGGGCCAACGAAAATGTGTTCGAATGGCAGACGGCCCTTGTCGTCACGCAGGTCGAGAAAAATGTAGGGCACCAGCATCGAGGTGCCTTCCCTGAAACGGACCAAACCATCTGTCGGCTTGCGAATGCCGTGAGACACCACCCGCCACTCATCTTCCTCCTGAAATGATGGATGTTTCAGGACGGCTGCAATTCTGAGCAAGTCGGTTTCAAGCTGCTCGAATATCGCCTGCCGCGCATCGGTATCTCGCACACCCGATGCCTCAGAAGTCTGCTCGAGCACGGTCTCGACGATGTCGTGTATCAAGGCGTTCTGGCGACGAGGGTCGTAGATGCACCGACCGACCTGGAAGTTCTGCTGCTCGGCACAGCGCCGGATGTGCTCCGCCGAAAGTCCCACACTTACGCCCTTGCCATGCAGGCTATAACCACGCCACTGGCTCAGGAGGTTACCGTGGGCTCGAAACGATGTCGCGAACAACATATGGCCGTTGGTAATGCGGTGCACCACCCAGTCGAGAAACTCATTGAGCACGTAAGGTCGAGGGCAACCCGCAGCTATGCGTTCGCCGATGTCCTTGCGCAGCAGATCTGCCGTGTGGCGCAATTCAGCCGAATCGTTCATGTAGCGAACATCGCTTGCCCACATCGCTCTTGCATCCACAATGCCCATGAAGCCGGTGAACGACGTATAGTGATAAAGCGTGGCGCGCGTTTCTTCTGAATAGAGGTTACGGGTTATTTCCGTCAGCATTAATTCACCCAACTAGCGGGATAGAACGCTATGTTAACAAAGTTTCTTGATGCATTGTGCAATGGCAGCACTACAGACCGCTCAGAGCAGAAACATTCTCTTGAAGTACTGACAGCCGCGATGCTCTACCAGGTCGCGAGGGTCGACATGGCGATCGACGCTGCCGAGCTTGCACGAATTCGCAGCTTCGTGGACAACACCTTTTCGCTGGCTGCCGGTGAACTCGAGCAGTGCATGGATGAGGCAGCTTCCCTGGCAGACAACGCAACATCACTCTATGAACTCACCAGCGAACTCAACAAGGCGCTAGACGCGGCAGACCGCTACGGCATCATTGAGAACATGTGGCTCGTCGCCCTTGCGGACGGCCAGATCGACAAGTATGAAGAACAGGTGATCCGCCGCTCGTCGGAATTGCTCTATGTACCGCATGGGGAGTTCATCCGCGCTCGTCATGCGGCAGAAGCGAAATCGACCGCCTCACCTACTGCGTGAGCACGGGTGAGGCCATGACGCCGATTGCCTTGGAGGTCGATCGCCGTGGATCCGCACCACCGTAGAACGCGCCGTCCAGCAGCAGTATGCTCTGACTTGCGCCCATGGCTTCTTCCTCGCTCACCTCGTGCCCGTAGGTCTCCAGCAAGGCCTTGGTGTCCGGGCTGATACCCTGCTCGACGCGAATCTGATCCGGCAGCCACTGATGATGCACCCTCGGGGCATTGACGGCTGACTGAATGTTCAGGTGGTGGTCGATGACGTTCATGATCACACCAAGCGTCGTCGTGATGATGCGGGAGCCGCCTGGTGAACCCGTAACCAGGAAGTTCTTGTCACCCTTCTTGACGATGGTGGGCGACATCGAACTGAGCATGCGCTTGCCCGGCTCAATCATATTGGCTTCGCCACCGATGAGTCCGTAAGCGTTTGGCACGCCCGGTTTCGCACTGAAGTCGTCCATCTCATTATTGAGCAGGAAGCCCGCGCCCTCGACGGCGATATGCGAGCCGTAACTGAAATTGATTGTGTAGGTGTTGGAAACGACGTTGCCGAAGCGGTCAGCGATTGAGAAATGGGTGGTTTCGTTGCTTTCGTAGACGGCGGGTTTACCCTCGCGGATATCTTTTGACGGCGTTGCTTTGGCGGGTTGTACGGTCTTCATCAGCTCTTTCGCGTAATCCTTGCTCAGCAGGCCTTCGAGCGGCACATCGACGAAATCGACATCCCCCAGGTAGACCGAGCGGTCTGCGTAGGCGCGTTTCATGGCTTCAGCCATATGATGGATACTTTTCGCCCCGTTGTGTCCCATCGCACCGATGTCGAAGGGCTCGAGCATGTTGAGAATCTGGATGATGTGCACGCCGCCGCTACTTGGCGGCCCCATTGAATAGACGTCGTAACCGCGATAGCTGCCCTTGACCGGCTTGCGCTCGATCGCTTCGTAGCTTTCGAGATCCGTATTGGTGATGAGGCCATCGCCACGATTCATTTCTGCTACCAGCAACTGTGCGGTGCGGCCCTTGTAGAAACCATCCTTGCCCGAGATCGAGATGCGCCGAAGCGTCTCGGCCAGCTCAGGCTGCTTGAATCGCTCACCAACCTCGTAGTAGCCGCCTGTCTCCTTGAAGAACATGGCTTTGGCACCTGGGTTCTTGCGCAGGCGTGCTTCGGCACTGGCTACGCCCTCGACGAAGCGGTCCGTGACCACGAAACCCTGCTCGGCGAGCCGGATAGCTGGACCCAGTGCTTTCTCGCGACTGATCGTGCCGTATTTCTCAAGGGCCATCAGCAAACCCGCGACAGTGCCCGGCACACCAGATGAGCGATGACTGAAACGACTGAGTTCTGGGTCAACCTCGCCAGCCTCATTGAGAAACATGTCCTTGCTGGCAGCGGCCGGTGCGGTTTCCCGATAGTCGATGCTGGTGACTTCTCCGCGCTCTTCTGATGAGATCAGCATGAAGCCGCCACCGCCAATATTGCCTGAGCGCGGCTGGGTCACGGCGAGTGTGAAGGCTGCCGTCACTGCAGCATCTACGGCATTGCCGCCATCCTCGAGAACCCTGGCCGCTTCCTCACTGGCGAGATAGTGGCTGGTGACCACCATGCCCGCGTCCGCCTTGACGGGGATGGCGCGGTCGCCTTCGAGGATGGCCTGGGTGACGGTTTCAGTCGGGCCATTCTGCTTGGGCGAGGTCTGGTTGTCCTTTGCTATTGCACTGCCTGCGGCAAGCACCAGACCGCACAGCAAGAGACTTGAGGTGCTACGACGGATTGAGCGTGGTGTCTGATTGTTCATTCTGCATCCTTCAGATGATATGGATTCTGGCGCTTGAGCCTGCTTCGCGGGTCTGTGTTGCAGCGGATAGTACGAGCGGTGTGGGTTTGTGGTCGCTCTCTAGGCAAAAATTATGAGGCACAAGGTACCTATCTGCGTGCCTTGAAAGCGACTCACGTCGATGTTTCCCTCGGCCGCCATACACTTGAGCTGCTCGAGCAGCTCGCTTCAAAGATAAAGCAACGCCACTCTCTCGTGCTGATGAAGTGGCAATCCGGAAGCTTAAAGAAAAGCAAGCTGACGTTCATCTTGCTATCAGTATGTATCGACTGACCGCTCAGCGAGCTAAATTGCCGCCGACTGAGCAAATTCAGCAAATCGTACTCGTTTCTGCCGATACGGATCTAGCCCCCTGCCCTGCAGGCACTGCGTGAAGATATCGAGACGTTAGGAGCGTGTGACTTTCCCGGAACTCGAACAGAGAGCGGGTATCGAGATGTGTAATGACCCGGCGCTTTTTGCACACCTACGCCGCTAATTGATAGATCATATTCGGAGTTTTCACTCCGAGTGATTGATGAGGTCGATGGTCGTTGTAGTACACGAACCACGCTCTCAGTGCTTGCCGCGCTTCGTCCAGAGTCTGGAAGTTGTGAAGCCACAGGCATTGCTTTTTACAGTTCTGATCAGCCGCTCCACCATGCCATTCTGCTGCGGCGTATGCGGCCTTATGAACTCCTGCTTCAGGCCGTATTGATACACTGTTTTCGTAAACTGTCTCGAGGTAAAAACCAGACCATTATCGCTCCGAAGCGTGATCTGGTCTGGCGCACAGCCTAAGGTGCCGTAGCGATAGATCAGAGCTTCTTCCAGCGCTGCTTCGGCAGTGGCTGCGTTGCCTGCTGGGCTGAGCCGCCAGCCCAGTGCCTCCCGGGTGTGGCAGTCCATCACGATGGCCAAGGCTCACCAGCGACCTGCTCCCCGCACCAGACTCGAGCGAGGTCGGTTGCCCAACGCTCGTTGGATTTGTCGGCTACAGATCGTTTGACTTCTACCCGCGGTCGCATACCCGAACGTCGTTTCCGGACCTGCCAGCCCTTCAGCTGGAACAGTCGCTGAATCGTATTCTTGTTCTCGCCCAGCAGCCATGCGACCGTTCGATAGCCTGCGTATGGCAGCGTATCGATCAAGCGCTTGACCCGAGCTGCGAGTTCCAGATTGATCTTCGGCTTGGCTCGACTCGTCGTGTAATACCAGCTTCTGCGCGAGTACCCAGACCAGCGGCAGACCTGCGAAACGGTCACTGCAGTGCCTTCTTCAGCCATCTCAGCTACAACTCGCTGAATCAGTTCTCGTCCTGGTCGAGATGGCTGCACAACTTTTTTAGAAAAGGTTCTCCAGCATGGCTTCTCCGTAAGCGCTCTGCAGGTCCTGAATCTGTTTTTCATACTGATCTGCAACGCTCTTGGGATTCGCCTCCAAGGCATTTTCCATGTCCGCCTCAGCATCATCGAGCCATCGCTCGATTTCGGCCTGTGTCAGATCGTACTGTCGTGCCGCTTCTGGAATGGTCGTCTGCCCACGGTAGATCTGCTTGATCAGATCAGCCTTTCGCTTAGCGCTCCAACGTTTGATTTCTGGTTCGTTTATCATGCTTCGTTCCCGTTATTGGGCAACAATAGCATGTGCAGTAATTCACTGGGTCGTTACAGGCAGCTATAACCGGTGGGCGGTCACACAGATAAACTTGCAGGCTCTCGGCTAGCCGTTCCCTTTGCCGGGTCGGTAGCGGACTTGCACCGCCAAGTCATCCCCTCGCTACCACAGCTCAGGGAATAACGCTGTCAAGGCGCTGCGCACCATGCCTGACCCACCACTATACAAACCCTGCATCGCAGGGTTTTAGTTTCAGGAGCTGTAAGCTAATCCTCTAGTTCAAAATATTCCCAATCATTTTCGGTTGATTCGCGCTCAGCTCCCGTACCTTCTTCAAGATTAGCTAATTGCGCTAATTCTGAATCACGATCTATTAAATGACCAACTCCAACAGTGTGACATTCATCAGTATCATCACTCTGTCCGCATAAGAATTGCCAGTCCCCATCTGGATCCCGAATAACTAATAATATCGGCCTCTGTTTATTAAACACATGAGGGCAACAATAAACAGCATAATCTCTACGAAATTCTTTACTCATATCTAATTACTCAAAGATTATCCATTTTATCTTGTATTCGCGGATTTGGATTTGTTGGCTGCCATTCAAAACCAGGCATTTTGCTCCCTTTACCTCCAGGCCCATTGCAGTCTCTACAAGAATTGACTAGTTGTTCCGGGGTTGTACCTCCACCTTTGGCCTGTGGTACAAAGTGATCTCCCTCAGCTGAATCATTCTTATAGGGAGTGTGCGTCCGTGTATCCTTGCCACAATATTCACATTTCCCACCTGCATTTTTATGCGCCTTAAGCCTGTCCTTTTTCGAGTAGTAGGTTTTCTTTTCTTTCTTTGTAACTTTACCAGATTTGCTAAGAGCTTTGGCAAGCTTGGCTGCATTCTGCACAGTCTTCGCTGGGTTCAAAATACCCGAAGCTGATTCCTTAAGAGCACCAGCGAAATTCGGTGAGCCCGTCGTTACATAACTTAGAGCAGCGTTGACGCCTACATCCACTACGAATTTGGCAACGAAGTTGATGAACTCGCCGTTCGGGTCATTGAACTTGTAGGGGTTGTTGTTGACGTAGATGTAACGGTTAAAGCTCTGAGGATTCGCTGGCACAAAGCCAACTGGATCCACGCCCATGAAGCGGCCAATCAGTGGGTCGTAGTGGCGTGCACCGGCATACACCAGGCCTGTGCCCTCATCGAACGTATGTCCCGTATAACCAACGCTGTTGGACTTGGCCGCCTGGCTATCAACGATTTTTCCGCCAAAGGACGAATAGTCTTCACGCCAGAGAAGACCACCACCTTCATCGGTGGCGGCTATCGGGGATCCGAGATGATCGGTGTGCAGGTATACCGTGCGGTTCTGTGAAAGCGCCGAACAGCTGGCAAGAATAAAAGCGAATAAAATAAATATGCGTGCAACTGGATTGAATGACATCTTGTATTCCTACTACTAAATCACGAAGTCGGGTGAGGCATGGCTGGAGGCAACCCAGGCTAAGCCCCGGTTTCCGCCGATCGTATCCTGTTCAGGCATGCTGTAGCTTGCCTGAGGCATGGCCAGACCAAATGCTCCGAAAATCTGGGCAGCGGTGAAATGACCGCCTGTCGCAAACTCGAACCGATCGACGGTGTTGCCGCCCCCAAGGAAGAAGTTCTTTATCGTGACCTGATTGGGTCCGCCGGCCACGATAAGGATGAGGTCATTGCCTCGCTTCGTAAGGCCTCTGCCAACGTCGTTAAAGGTGATACCTGCCTCGAAGCGCACGGTGTCATTGCCAGCTGTTTCGGTGATGACATCCTGCCCACCCACATAGATGTAGGTGTCATTGCCCTGCCCGCCACTGAGCTGGTCGTTGCCGAGCCGACCTTCGAAGACATCATCGCCGTCGGTGCCGGAAAGAGTATCGTTGGCATCAGTGCCGGCCGTACCTGAGGTAGAAGACGAATTGTCTTCCCCGACACTTTCAGGTTCAGCCGCTGGCATTTGAAGACCGAACGCGCCAAAGACTTGTTGCGCACACACGAATCTCGATTTGTTCGTGTGTAAGCGTTTGAAACGATATGTTAACGCTAGTCCTGTATCGCCAGCTTCTGTAAATGTAAAACATTGTGAAATGTGCTCTGCTGGATCAATTGACGCAGAGTTCAAGCTCCTGCTCTCGGAAGAGCTGGCATGGCTCGATGACAGACTGCGAGTGAACGGGCTGCATGAAAGACTTGTTCGCATAAGAGGTCATAGTGCAATTCAAACTCACTTTTGTTGTCAAAACCCTGCAGTTTGACAACAGCCCCTTTACGGCGGCTTTTCAGCGCCCGCGCGGCCTGCGCTGGAATAAAAAGGAGGTAAGTGAGGTACGGGTATCGAACCCATGAATAGTGAGGCGGAAGGCTGGTCGTTGGGGCTCAGAAGGCATGGGGAAGTCGGCGGGAAACTAAGGCAGAGACAAAGGGTTCAATGAGAAGTTTCGGGCCTTCAGGTCTGGCTACTGCTGGCCGAGCGCTTTACGATGATCGCTGGCAAACTGATGTAGCACAAGCGCTGGCTGTTGATGCTCGGCGGGGTCGTCATGGATGACTTGGCAAACGTCACATTCCGCCCGGCATATGGAATGCCCTAAGTAATCTGCTACGTCAGCGCAGAATAAACGCTCGCGATTCAACTGCTCATATCCTGCTAAAACTTGCCGATTCTTAAGCCAGTTGGTGGTAGTCCATGCCTCCAGTTTAATGGTTGCTGATGGTTGATTTTGCGGCCTTGATCAGAGCGTGCAAGGTCGAGAGGTCGCGCTTGATGGTTTTCCAGACTATTTCCAAGTCCACCTTGAAATAGCCGTGAGATAGGGCGTTACGCATTTGATAGGCGAATGACAGCGGCAGTTCTGGATGAGAAGCGGCAAAGTCTGGGTAGTGCTTTTCGATGTTATTGCTGGCTTCGCCGATGATCTCGAAATTTCGGATTACTGCATCCTGTACGAGCAGGTTGTTGAGAAATGCGATTTCTTCCATGTCCGCGGTGTAGCGGTCGATGCGATCAATGGCCTCGATTATATGCGCGAGGTAGTCGTCAAGGCGCTGTTGATCTCGTGTCATATTGCTTCAGCCTCTGCTAGTACTGTGGCTCGAAAGCTGTCAGGCAATGCGTTGGGCGTTAGTACGTCCACGGGTACGCCGAGGAGCTTGCCGAGTTCGTGACGGATGGCCCCGATGTCGAACAGTGTCGTGTCCGGCGTGGGGTCGATAAGGATGTCTAAGTCACTGCTGTCGGTGTCCTGGCCGCGTAGAACAGAACCAAACACCCGAGCGTTGCAGGCGCGGTGAGCGTTGACCACCTGCCGAATTGCAGCACGGTTTGATGACAGGGCTTCTGAGGGTTTCATGGTTTCTTCTCCTGTAACCGAATGCTGATTCATGATAGGTGGACGTTTGATGGAAAGAAACAATAAACGCGTTTGTGTCTGGCTTACCAAGCTCGGGTCAGTGCTGGAGGGATGCAGCCTGTGCTCACTAGCGCAGGCTGCAATGACTCAAGGCGCGAGTGCCTTGAGTGCCGATTCCAGATCCAGATAGCCCTGGCCGTGAACGGCCGCGCTGTAGCCTGGAAAGGCACGGTCGGCTGTGTCGAGCAGTGCCTGCGCTGCATCCGGCGCGCTTGACGTTCGCTTGGAATGTCCAGTTGCCTTCTCCGTACTGAAGCGCTTCGCTGAAGTCAACTGGCCCGTTGTCAGCGGCTAGTACAAGGAGGACCGGCATTGATCACGGTCAGCATTTCCGCCGTATTTGTTTGCGTTTTTCTGATGGTGTTGCAAGCTCGTTGGCTGAGTAATGTGCGTGGGAAGTAGACGGGAGACTAAGACAGAGACTGAGACAAAGGGTTCAATGAGAAGTTTCGAGCCTTCAGATCTGGCTACTGCTGGCCAAGCGCTCTACGATAATCGCTGGCAAATTGATGTCGCACAAGCGCTGGCTGTTGATGCTCGACGGGCGTCAGTGGATGACTGGGCGACCGTCACACTTCGCCCTGCATATGGAATGACCTAAGAAATCTGCGAGGTCAACGCGGCGAAGTTGCGCTCGCTCTGGCAGGCAATTTAACAGGACATGGGCATGAGTAAAAAATCCCTTCTAACGAAGATGAGTGTTCACCTGATGGTATTGGCGACCCTCTTCATTGCATTGGCTGTTTATGCATTGTTCGAGCATCGCGCGGCCGGAAATACGCCATCGATCGCACTGATCATGGCAGGCATCTTTCTAACTTGTGCTATTGCGAGCGGCCTGGCACGACTGTTATTGAAACGCCGGCTAAACAGCCTCTAGTTTTTCGCGTCTAATCCGAGCGCAGTCAGCAGTGGAAGAGGCCACTATGGAAACCAAAGCAGATTTTATCGGGGGCCGACCTATGCCAGAGGGGCTACGGTGCTATCAA